>OAUF01000039.1_pt1 | contig 135625 bp, 128 predicted proteins | sample 1495111 | NCBI WGS metagenome assembly OAUF01 (sample SAMEA2580002, study PRJEB22360) | human gut metagenome | reverse complement strand
TAGAAGCGCCCTACACATTTGGTTTGTTTTATTCGTTCAGTTTTCAAAGGTCTACATTGTTTGCCGCTTTGTTTCAGCAACTTTTAAATCATAACAGATTGCCGTTTTGATGTCAATAACTTTTTTGAAGTTTTTTTCGAAGAAGTTGTTGCCATCGCTTTATGCGACTTTGATAGAATAACTGAAAGTCAGTCATCTGTCAATAACAATTTTCAAGTTTTTTTGAGCGGTATACGCTCGCTTTGGAACATAAAATAATATACCAACATAATCCTCTTCGGTCAATCAAAAATACTGATTTTTTTCAACTTTTTTTCATTCCTGACCATTGTTACTCATTGCTAGTGTAAATGTTCGCAAATAACATGAAAACTAATTGAAAATTCCCTTTTCACAAAAAGATAGGCCGCATTTTAGAATTGAAGAGTTACATCATTTTCTAATAATTCTTTTTAAGATTATAAAAAGACGCTCAGCATAACTGAACGTCTTTGAAAATTTATTTTTAACGCATAGTCGGGAACAATAAAACATCACGAATTGACTGAACATCTGTCAACAACATGACCAGTCGATCAATCCCGATTCCCAACCCACCAGTAGGCGGCATACCATATTCTAACGCTTCTAAGAAATCTTCATCCACACCATGTGCTTCATCGTTTCCTTGCTCACGTTCTTTCTCTTGTGATTCAAAACGTTCTCGTTGATCAATTGGATCGTTTAATTCGGTAAAGGCGTTAGCGAACTCACGCCCTACTATAAATAGTTCGAAACGATCAGTAAAACGTCCATCTTCCGTATTTTTCTTGGCAAGTGGAGATACTTCTACTGGATGACCATAAACAAAAGTTGGTTGTTGTAGTGTTTCTTCAACAAATGTTTCAAAAAACTCATTGATAATATGTCCAACTTCCATATTATCATTGATTTCAACATTGTGCTCTTTTGCTAATGAACGAGCTTCTTCAACTGTCATTTCAGGCCAGAAATCGACCCCAGTTTGTTCTTTGATAGCATCAACCATATGAATACGTTTAAAGTCAGAGCCTAGATCAATACTTTGCTCATCATAAGAAAGTGTTGTTGTACCCAGAACATTTTTTGCAACATCACGGATAATTCCTTCTGTTAGATTCATCACGTCTAAATAATCATGATACGCAGTATAAACTTCCATCATCGTAAATTCTGGATTATGGGTAGTATCAATTCCTTCATTACGGAAGACACGGCCGATTTCATAGACTTTTTCCATTCCACCAACAATTAGACGTTTTAAATGCAACTCAAGGGCAATACGCAGGTATAAATCCATATCTAAAGCATTGTGATGTGTGATAAATGGACGAGCAGTCGCTCCGCCAGCTTCATTATGCAAAACTGGTGTTTCTACTTCAATATACCCTAAACCATCTAGATAACGACGGATTTGACTAATGATTTGACTGCGTTTAGTGAATCGATCAAAGCTTTCACGATTACTGATCAAATCTAAGTAACGTTGACGATAACGTTGTTCAACGTTTGTTAACCCATGATATTTTTCTGGTAACGGGCGCAATGCTTTTGATAGTAAAGTAATTTCTTTCGCTTTGATTGATACTTCTCCTGTATCAGTCTTCATGATTTCACCAGTTACACCAAAGAAATCACCTAAATCACCCTTTTTAAAGATCGCATAAGACTCTTCCCCAACTTCGTCTTTACGAACATAAATTTGAATTTGGCCTTCGCGGTCTTGCAAATGAGCAAATCCAACTTTACCTTTCCCCCGTTTGGTCATCATTCGACCAGCAACGCTTGCCGTTAATTGCTTTTCTAATAGCTCTTCTTTAGTATTTTCATCGTAAGTTTCATGCAATTCTTTTGAATTTGTCGTGCGTTCGAAGCGTGCGCCAAATGGGTCAATACCCTCTTCACGAAGATTTTCCATTTTTTCGCGGCGAACACGCATCTGATCGTTCATTTCTGTCAAATTTGTTTGTTCCTCAGTCACGAATGTTCCTCCTCAGTATGTAATTACTCTTACTTATAATGCCAATGAATAGGCAAAAAATCAAGCCGAATTCCTCATTCGGCTTGAAGTTTAGCTAATTTTTGCTTTTGTTTCAGTCTTTTCGACAAGTCGATCAAGTAAATCGTAGATGACTTGTTTGTCTTCTGTTTGATTAATCGCTACTTTTGTTTTGGCAGATCGTGAAATTCCTTTTAGATAGTAACTAGCATGTTGGCGAAATTCGCGACAAGCGATTTTTTCACCTTTTAAATTTATCAATCGTTCTAAATGAAGCTTGGCTGTTTCAATTTTTTCTCGAGCACTTGGTTCGGGGATCAATTCTCCCGTTTCTAAATAATGCTGCGTTTGATGAATCATCCAGGGGTTTCCTAATGCAGCACGGCCAATCATCACTGCATCAACACCGACTTCCTCGATCATTCGTTTTGCATCCTCTGGGGTACGAACATCGCCATTTCCCATAAAGGGGATTGTTAATTGATCAGCAACTTGTTTTAACACATTCCAATCTGCTTTGCCTTCATACATTTGAACTCGTGTTCTGCCATGCATCGCAAGCGCTGATGCACCCGCACTTTGAGCGGCCAAGGCGTTTTCAACGGCAAAAACATGTTGCTCATCCCAACCAATGCGCATTTTGACTGTTACGGGGATATCCACAGCGGAGGAAACAGCCTCTACCATTTCATAGACCTTATTAGGATCCAACAACCATTTAGCTCCCGCTTCTGCTTTGATGACTTTATTCACTGGACACCCCATATTAATATCGATGATATCTGCTTCTGTATTCTCTTGGACAAATCGTGCAGCCTCTACTAGTGTCTCCTTACTACCACCGAAAATCTGTACACTTAGTGGATGCTCACCCTCATCAACATAAAGCATCTCTAAGGTTTTTTTATTTCTAAAATGAATTCCTTGATCACTGATCATTTCACAAACAACTAATCCAGCACCAAATTCCTTCACCGTTACCCGAAAAGCAGCATTTGTTATTCCAGCCATAGGAGCCACAACAACCCGATTTGGAATTTCCACATTGCCGATTTTCCATGTACCGTTCAATGGTTTCACTGCTATTCCCCCAAAATTTCGTGTTTCAATTCATAAAGGTCTGCTTCGCTATATTCATATTTGTTGTTACAAAAAGCACAGACCGCTTCTGCACCATGATCTTGATCAATCAATTCTTGAATTTGCTCCGCTCCTAGTGTAATAATCGCTGATGCAAATTTTTCTTTTGAACAATCACATTTAAATTGAACAGACATGGTTTCTAAAAATTCTACATCATCTGTTGCTAATAACTTCTGCAGAATTTCTTCTGGCGTCTGACCTTCATCTAACAAGGTCGAAATACGGGCTGTTTCTTTAAGTCGCGCCTCAATTTGATCAATAATCTCATCACTGGCTCCCGGCATAATTTGGATCATGAAACCGCCAGCCGTTTTGATAGAATCATCCGTATCAACTAGAACAGAAACACCAACCGCTGATGGAATTTGTTCTGATACAGCTAAATAATAGGTAAAATCTTCCCCAATCTCGCCAGAAACAATCGGTGTCTGACCAGAAAATGGTTCTTTCAATCCCAAATCTTTAATGACCGTAAACATACCTTCTGTTCCAACTGCTCCACGCACATCGATCTTACCGACTTCATTCAAAGGTAAGCTGATATGTGGATTTTTGATATAGCCTTTTACCTCGCCTTTTCCATTACTATCTACAACGATAGCTCCTGCCGGTCCATTGCCTTCTATTTTTACAGTCATTTTATCTTCGCCTTTTAACGTTGCGCCTAGCATTAAAGCCCCAATCATCGTACGTCCTAGGGCTGCAGAAGACGTATTCCATGTATCATGACGACGCTGCGCCTCAGCGATGGTTTCTGTTGCATTAACAGCGTACGCTCTTACAAATCCCTCATAGGCTAATGTTTTCACTAAATAGTCACTCAATCTATTTGCTCCTTAATATTTTATATTATTCCTTGTTTTTACTCGTGATTGCATCATACTAGGTGTTCAAGCTTTTTTCAACTTCTTCGTACGACGTCATATGGAAAGTTTAACAATATTTTTCAATCAAAGCGTTAGCTAAATGTAGTTTTGAGCAACAGATATTTTTACACAAATCCCCTAATAATTTGCAAGTCTATAACTAGCCTCTCATTTTCGTAGCCTTGTGTTCTATATTCAAACCTATTCAATAAGTCGCAGCTTTAACAACTCACATCATTCTTAACCGTTCTACCAAGTTCTTTCACCATAATTAAATCCGTTTGCTTATCTATTCCGATATAAAAATTATGTGTCCCAATTTTTCTAAAACCAAACATTTGATAAAAACGCAACGCATTCTCATTCTCTTCCCATACACCTAGCCAGATAAGTTTACGTCTCTCTTTAGTAGCAAGTTCAATAGCAAACTCTAATAATTGTCGACCTAAACCCTGACGCTTGTATTCTTTACGGATATAAATCCGTTCGACCTCTAGTCCATTCCGATCTATCTTCTCAGTTTGCGCTAAATCGATATTCAATTTTAAATATCCAGCAAGTTGATTATCTAAATAGATAAAAAAGAAACGTGAATTTGAATTCATCATTTCCTTTTTTAATTTTTCTAAATGATACGCTTCAATCAAATACTCCTCAAGATTATCTGAATCATTTTGCTCAGCAAAAGTATCACTGAACGTTTCTGTACTGATTTTTTGTAATTCGAGCAAATCTTTAATTTTGCATATACGAATAGATCCTTCCATCTTTATCATCCTCCTATATTAACATTAACAATCTGCTTTATTCGATATTCCTCTTTAAATTTCCTATACGATTCTGACAAATAAAAAACAAACGGCATATCCTAAGGACATGCCGTTTCGCTTTATTTTACTCTTGATTATCGTTTGTATCTTCTGGTTCGATTTTATCATCTGAATCTTTATGTTCATTTGCTTTATCTTCAGCCTGTTTTTCAGCATCTTTTTCTTCCAAAGCACGTTTTGCTTCTTCAAATGTTTGAGCTTGAGTTTTTTCACTTGGATAAAGACTATCAGAACCTGCAGGCATTTCGCCTGTTTCAAACAATGATTTGATTGCTTTGGCATCCAGTGTCTCGAATTCCAATAATTTTTCAGCAATCAATTTATGCTGTTCACGATGTGTCTCAATGATTTCGCGAGCTTTATCATGTGCCGCCATCAAGATATTTCGAACTTCTTCATCAATCTCAAAAGCAACTTGTTCAGAATAAGCTTTTGTTTGACCATAGTCACGACCAACAAAGACTTGATGATTTCCTTCGTATTGAACCGGTCCAAGCTTCTCGCTCATTCCGTATTCAGTTACCATGCTTCGAGCTAATCCAGTAGCTTGTTCGAAGTCATTTGATGCTCCAGTTGTTTGAGCATTAAAGACGATTTCTTCTGCTGTACGACCACCTAGTAACCCAACGATTTGCTCAAACATATCGTCTTTCGACATCAACATTTGATCTTCTTTTGGTAAGGCAATCATATATCCGCCAGCACGTCCACGAGGAATAATCGTTACTTTATGCACCACACGAGCACGGTTTAAGACCATACCAATAATCGTATGACCGGCTTCATGGTAGGCAACCATCTCGCGTTCACGTTTACTGATGACGCGGTCTTTCTTAGCAGGTCCTGCGATAACGCGATCTTCTGCTTCATCCACGTCTGAAGCGTCAATTTTTTTCTTATTACGACGAGCAGCAACTAAAGCAGCTTCATTCAAGACATTTTCTAAATCCGCGCCGGCAAAGCCTGGCGTTTGTTGCGCAACAACTTTCAAATCAACATCGTCTGCCAAAGGTTTGTTACGAGCGTGCACTCTAAGAATCGCTTCACGGCCTTTAACATCTGGGCGACCAACTAAGATTTGACGGTCAAAACGGCCTGGACGTAATAACGCTGGGTCCAACACATCAGAACGGTTGGTTGCAGCAATGACGATCACACCTTCATTTCCATCGAATCCATCCATTTCAACAAGTAACTGGTTCAGCGTTTGTTCACGTTCGTCGTGACCGCCGCCCATGCCTGCACCACGTTGACGACCGACAGCATCAATTTCATCGATGAAGATAATCGCTGGCGCATTTTTCTTAGCTGTTTCGAATAAGTCACGAACACGAGAAGCTCCGACCCCAACAAACATTTCCACGAAATCTGACCCTGAAATTGAATAGAACGGCACACCTGCTTCACCAGCTACGGCTTTAGCAAGCAATGTTTTACCAGTCCCGGGAGGTCCTTCAAGTAGTACACCAGCTGGAATACGGGCACCTAATTCGACGAAACGACGTGGATCTTTTAAGAATTCCACAACTTCGACTAATTCTTGTTTTTCTTCTTCAGCGCCGGCTACGTCAGAGAAACGTACACGATTAGCTTTTTTGTCAGCTTCTTTAGCTTTTGATTTACCAAAGTTCATGACACGGCCATTGCCGCCGCCACCGCCGCCTTGTTGTCCTAGCATCATGTAGAAGAAGAATATCATAATCAAGATAGGCAAGAAGCTTACTAATAAAGTAACCCACATACCGCTGCTTGATTCTTCCTCAATCGTTATTTTAACTTTATTTTCTTTTGCTAGGTCATTGACCTGACTCAGAGTTGAATCATTTGGCAAAACAATGGTTGAGAAATGTGTCGTTTTTGACTCTGTTCCTCCCCCAATAATGCTCAAGCCGCCGGAATTAGCAACTTCCTGTTTTGCCTTATACTCACCAGTGATTTTATAGACACCACCAGCAGGCTGAATCTTGATGTTCTTGATTTTGCCATCTTGAATCTGTTCCGTAAAGGTTGAATACTCGATATCTGGCGAAGCTGATTTGTTATCTCCAAAAAGGAAATAAACAACCATGACCATAGCCAAGATGACGAGAATATAATAGAGAGCATTTTTTACTCCCTTATTGTTTTTGTTCATCTGCGTCCTCCTCGCACTTGTTAGCTTATTAGCTTGTTAAAAAAGTTTTATCAATTTTGACCTTTTAAGTATATCATACTGTGATTTTTTCGGTCACTAATTTGATTGATAAATTTCCGGCTTCAATACACCTACATATGGCAGGTTCCGATATGCTTCAGCATAGTCTAAACCATAGCCAACGACGAATTCATTAGGCACATCAAAACCAACATAATCAGCATGGATATCCACCACGCGTCCTTCTGGTTTATCCAACAATGTGACAATTTTCACTGATTTAGCTTTCCGATATTTAAATAGATCAACTAAATAGCCAAGTGTTCGACCACTATCAATAATATCTTCTACAATTAATAAATCGCGACCTTCCACATTGGTGTCTAAGTCCTTGATGATTTTTACCTCGCCCGAAGAAACTGTCTGATTCCCGTAACTTGAAACATCCATAAAATCCAATTCTAAATGAGCATCAATTTCACGAACGATGTCAGCCATAAAAGGTATGGCTCCTTTTAAAATACCAACTACCAATGGATTTTTATCGGTATAATCTGCTGTTAATTGTACGCCTAATTCGACACAGCGTTTTTGAATATCTTCTCTAGTAATCAATACTTTTTCAATATCTTTTGCTAGCATGTAGAAACTCCTTTCATTTCGCTACTTGAAGCGTATAGTCAAGTATGTAGTGTATTCTATCAGTTTCAGTTGCAATACTCAAATAGGAATTGACAAAAGGCAAAAGCGCTACAATTTCTCCAGCAGAATCTTCCACCACCCATGCTTGATCACGGATATCCATCGGAGTTTTTTTATCAATAAAATAACGGCTAATGCGTTTTGTTAATGTTTCAGTCAAACGGATTCGATCACCATCTTGGCGACGACGGATCGTTAGAGGGAGTTTAACTGTGAGTGGTAACGGAACTTGGTATACACCTTTATTCGCGACTGTATCACTTCTGCTTAATGCAATCGTTTCATTGTCGGATAAGAAAAAGCGTTCGTTTTCTCCCAAAAAATATTTTTTCTGATGGACAATTATCTTCTTTTCCAAATAGAAATGTTGGTATCTACGAGAAAATTGCCAGCCCTCCCCTAAATCTATGACCCATTGACTGACAGGACGCTGGATTTGGTCTAGCAGTAAAAACAATTGTCGCTGTGAGACGACTAGATTCGTTTGTAGAGCCTTCTGCTGAAAAAATATCGACAGAAAATAATAACGAGCACCCGTATCCGTGGGAAGCGTATCAGCTGAAAAAAACCACCTCTGTCCATCGTATTCGATATTTCTTAAATTTTCTTTTAGCGCCTCTGTAATTAACTGATCTGCCCAGAGCAATTGCTGATGGAACTGTTGAGCATTCGCTAATATTTGCGGATTTTCTTTTTTTAACTCTGGTACGATATTTTGACGGATTCGATTTCGAAAGTAGTCTTGTGAAATATTCGTAGCATCTTCAAAATAAGTCAAATTCTTCTCTTCAGCATATTCATAAAGCGTCTCTTTCGAGAAGGACAACAGTGGACGCAGCAATATTCCATTACCGAATGTTTGCTGGCGCACGATTCCGCTATGACCTGTAAACGAACCGCCACGCGTCAAACGCATTAAAAGTGTCTCTAGCTGATCGTCTCCATGATGAGCAGTAAGAACTAGATCATAGTTTTCCTGCTCCATAATTTCCTTAAAAAAAGCATAACGTAGACTACGGGCAGCAGCCTCAACATTTTTCTTAGCAGGTTTTTTCCAAATTTTTAAATAAAAAGGTATGTCTTGTTTTCGGCAATAATCATGTAAAAAATCCGCTTCAACCTTCGATTCAGTGCGCAATTGATGATCCACGTGAGCTACACCGATAGTCAGTCCTTGCCGCTGCAATAGATGCAAAAGAACCATTGAGTCAACGCCTGTAGAAACTGCTAGTAGTATCTTTTTATCAGCAGTTAATTCAGGATTTTTACGAAAAAAGTCTTGTTTCATGTCAAACTCCTTGATTTATAAGAATACTCAATTTCTATCATATATTCTCTAATCATACTTTCCAATTATTAATTCATTATGAACTTCACTTGTATCGATTTTATCGCCAAGTAATCAATAGAATCTCTTTTCCTTAAAAAAAGGAGCTGTGACAAAAGTCTTGTCACAGCTCCTTTTTCCGAACACACGTTGTTCGTTGTTCCAGAAGTAGCTTCTTAGGAAATATACCGAAATTTCTTATAGCTGAGCACTTCTGTCACAACCTTCCTTTATTTTAACTACGGCGGCCTCCGCGACCACCGCGTTTTCCTTCAGTATTACGTTTGATCGATGACAAGCGATCATCGCTATCCTTTAAAAAGGAACTCATCAATGAATCGAAGTCCTGTTTGCCGCTATTTTGTGGTTTGCCCTTAGGCGCAGGTTTTGAGCGATTATTATCACGAAACTCACGTTTAAAAGGTTTCTTTTCTGGCTGTGGCTGATCTTGGGCTTTGCGAATCGAAAGACCAACTTTACCGTCGTCTCCGACTGAAGTCACTTTCACTGTTACTTCATCGCCGACAGTTAATACATCATGAATGTCTTTTACGAAACCATTAGATATTTCACTGATATGGACTAAGCCCGTTTTGCCCTCTCCCAAGTCAATAAAGGCACCAAAATTGGTGATCCCTGATACTTTTCCTTGCAGCTTAGCTCCTACTTCGATTGACATAAAAAAATTGTTCCTCCTAATTTTTTTCCAATTTATTTAAAACTGCAACGAAATTTATTTAGCAGTTTCGGATTTAACAACTTCATCAGCAGTTTGTTTATCTTTATTAGATGTATTTGCTGAATCTGGTAAAACAAAAATTAATTCACCATCTTTTGAATAATAGAAACGACTACGGGCTAGCTTAGCCACATAGTTATCATCTTTCAAGAGCTTTACGTCTTGCCGCAAGTCAGCGACTCGGTCATCCACTTTGGCAGACTCAGCAACAGTTTTGACTTTAATCTCATTTAGTTCACTTAAATGACGTTGCTCATTAAAGATTTGAACTCCCATGACAATAGCGACAAAGGCAGCAATAGCTATTAAAGCTGCTAAACGACGACGTTTAAAAATCAATTGACGATGTTGCTTTTGAAATTTAAGATATTGCTCTTTTGCATATGGCGTATCTAACGAAGCAATTTTTTGCGTCTCGTTTTCATTCATTACTGCTCGCTCCTTACATGAAATTCTTTACTATTATATCAACTCAAGTTATAATTGTCTATTTGAATTACCCCTAATTTCCGTTATTTTCTACACGTGTCTCACTAATGATACGGTACATTTTAGCTGCGTCATCTTTTTTTGTTGATTCATGCAGTTCTTCTACAGCGACCTCTAGAATTTTATTCCCAAATTGTATACGCAGTTCATCACCAACTTTTACATCTGTTGAAGATTTTGCTAATTTTCCATTTACTTGGATTCGCCCTTTATCAGCAACTTCTTTCGCCACTGTACGACGTTTGATGATTCTTGAAATTTTTAAAAATTTATCTAATCGCATAAATTATCTCCTTTTCCAATTTATTCTCAATAATTTACTTCCAAATGGCAACATCAGCCATTCTCGAATGGTTAATAAACGTAAGTGGATAGCAAGGATTAGAAAAGCGCTCCCTCCTATCAGTACACCAAAAACAGCAGCCACTAATGCCAAACTCCTTTTATAGACCATTCCAAAAATAATGTTGATACCGCCATAATAACATAAGAGCACTACTACCATGCCAGTTAAACAAATAAAAAGTTTTCGCATAAAATGACGCTGAGTCCCATAATTCCGTATTTCATGATCACAGGCTAAATGCAAGATAAGTAAAGCTACCGCTAATCCTAATAATGTCGACAGGCTGGCTCCAACTGTACCAAATTGTTTTGTCAGCCCTCCCGTGGTTACCATTTTTATTAATAGTCCAGCTCCTGCCGCCTGTAGTGAACTACGATATTCGTTTTGACTTTGTGCAATACTTTGATAAGCCTGTACCATTGCCATCAAAAAAATCGCAAAAACAAACAGGACTAGAGGACTATTCCCTTGATAATCTTTGAATAGCGCATAATTCACATAAGGAAGCAGCATAGCTAACCCGATCGAGGCTGCTGCACCAATCGCACAAGTCAAACGCAAAAAAATCTGACTCGTTTTCACAAACATTCCACGATCCCGACTAATCAAATACCGCGTAAGTAATGGTAAAAAACTAGAACTCAAGGCTAAGGCTATCACTAAACCTAATTGAACCAACGGCTGACCCCGATCATAAATTCCTTTTGCTAACTTTGCACCATGTTCGCTTAGTCCAAAATCAACTAAGGCTTTTTTTACGGTAAAGGAGTCGATCAATTGAAATAAAATCAATAGACCGCTGTAGATCGTCATCAAGCCTCCCTCAAGTACTAATCGTTTTCCTAGCGTTATCATCTTTGTGCCAAAAACCGGTACTCTTCGTAAAAGACTCGTTCCTAAAACCTTTCTTCGGTAATACCACAAAACTAGAACTGCCGCAATTCCGCCAACCAAAGCACCAGACATCGCTACTTTTCCCGTGTAGTAAACATCCCAGCCAAATTGCTTAAATGACCAAGCAGCAACTACGATCACACAAACACGGATCAATTGCTCCAACACTTGTGATACAGCTGTCGGCACCATTAATAATTTTCCCTGAAATTCTCCTCGAGTAATCGAGAGGAAAGGCATAATAATAAAAGTAAAGGACACCACTTGAATCAAGGGCGCTAAATTTCTGTCTCCCATCCAATTTGCTAATGGTTGAGACGAGAAAAAAAACAACGCCCACAAGATTAAACCAAAAGCACTGATCAAAGGAAACAGCTCTTCCAGTGCTCGACGCTGTTCTCTAGGTTCTTTTTGCTCTGCTACATATTTTGAAATAAACTGTGGCAAACCTGACAACGCCAAAGTCATGGCAATACCATAAATTGGATAAACCTGCTGATACACATAAAAGCCTTCATCACCCGCAAAGTTTTGATAGGGTACACGATAAATAGCGCTCAATAATTTTGCTACAAAAGATGCGGCAGTTAAGACAAAGGCCCCCTGCATCATCACTCGCATTTCTTTATTCGCCAGTGCCTCCACCACCTATTCTTTGTATTTTTGTTCTCGTAATGCACGAACAAATTTGCTGATCTCTCTTAGCCAAATCGCTTCGTCCATCGTTTTTTCAACTACTAGTTTTATGACCATATGATCCTTTTCAACGCCTAAAGTTGCTTTCATCTTCGTAGCGCTCAATGCTTCGAATAGCTGTTCAACTTTATATGCTTTCGTCCCAACCTTGCTTAAAGTAAAGATAATCTGCTGCTGACGTTTTTGGATACTTTCAACTAGCGCACGATCACCGTCCATCTTGATTTGTCCGATGTTTAACAAGTTCGCTACTTCATCTGGATAATCTCCGAAACGGTCCACTAAATCAGCTTCTACCTCGTCTAGCATCTCTATACTTTCTAACTCACGAATCCGTTTATAAATTTCAATTTTTTGTCGTTCATCTTCGATATAAGTTCCCGGAATATAGGCATCAATCCCTAAGTTGATTTCGACGGAAGTACGTTCAACCTGGGTATTTTTCCCTTGCTTACGGTCGACTGCTTCAGACAACATTTGTGAATACATATCAAATCCGACCGCATCAATGAAGCCATGCTGCTGCGCTCCTAAAAGATTTCCGGCGCCACGAATTGATAAATCGCGCATCGCAATTTTAAAACCCGAACCTAATTCAGTGAAGTCTTTAATTGCTTGGAGCCGTTTTTCACTGACTTCATTCAAGATTTTTTGTGGCTCATACATAAAGTAGGCATAGGCAATACGGTTGCTTCGACCAACCCTTCCACGTAATTGATATAATGTTGACAGCCCCATATAATCGGCATTCTCAACAAACAATGTGTTAACATTTGGAATGTCGACACCTGTCTCAATAATCGTTGTAGTAACTAATATGTCGTATTGTCCATCAATGAAATCCATCAATGTATTCTCCAATTGAACTTCTGTCATTTGCCCATGAGCAAATCCTATTTTTGCGTCAGGAACTAACATTTGCAGTTCTTCCACTTTCCGTTCAATTGTCTCTACTCGATTATAGAGATAAAACGCTTGTCCACCACGTGCCATTTCACGTTCGATTGCTTCGCGGATTGCGCCAGGATTCGTCTCCATTACATATGTTTGGATCGGATAACGATTTTCTGGCGGCGTTTCGATTACGGACAGATCACGCACACCCAACATCGACATATGCAATGTTCGAGGAATCGGTGTCGCCGTCAACGTTAACACATCAACTTGTGATCGCAGCTGTTTCAACCGTTCTTTGTGTTTTACCCCAAAACGCTGCTCTTCGTCAATAATCAACAAGCCTAAATCAGCAAACTGCAAATCCTGTGATAAAAGCCGATGAGTTCCCACCACGATATCGATTTGTCCTGTACGGATTTGTTCGATTGTTTCATTCTGTTGTTTTTTTGTACGGAAGCGACTCAGCATCGCTACATTAACGGGAAAATTCTCGAACCGTTCCGTCATTGTATCAAAATGCTGCTGAGCCAGAATCGTCGTTGGTACAAGAAACGCAACTTGTTTGTTTTCCTTGATTGCTTTAAAGGCTGCGCGTAATGCTACTTCGGTCTTACCGAAACCGACATCCCCAACTAATAAGCGATCCATTGGGCGAGCTTTTTCCATGTCGTGTTTGATCTCAGCAGTGCTACGCAGCTGGTCATCTGTTTCACTATATGGAAAGGCGTCTTCAAACTCTTTTTGATATTCATCATCCGGACCAAAGGCATAGCCACGTTCTGCTTCACGTTTAGCGTAAAGCTCAATCAAATCATCTGCGATATCTTCGATTTTTTTCGATACTTTACTCTTGGTTTTCGACCATTCACTACCGCCTAATTTATTAATCTTCGGCGGTTTCGCCTCAGAAGAGACATATTTTTGAATTAGGTTCAATTGGGTCACTGGAATGAATAGTTTATCATCTTTTTGGTATACAATTGACATGTAGTCTTGATGGACTCCATCGATCTCAATCGTCTCCATCCCAATGTATTTACCGATACCGTGATTGGCATGAACAACATAGTCTCCGGCTTTTAATTCATTATAACTCTTTAGGCGTTCTGCATTGGAGATTGTCTGTCTTCGAGCCCTCTTTTTTGTGACTTTTTGAAAGATTTCACGTTCTGTTACTACAACTAATTTGTCCTGCGGTAATTCAAATCCATTCGTCAAGCTACCTGTAACAATCTGGGTCTGACCAATCAATAATTGATCAGGAGTCGTTTGAACTGCTTTGATTTCCACATCATGAAATTCCTGAGTCAGCTTTTCTTGCCGTTCTTGGTCAGATACAAGGAATAATACCGTTTGTTCTTGCTTTTGCCAACGGTCAACTTCTGTTTTTAATAACGGCATTTGTCCAAAAAATTGCTGCATTGATCGGTATTGGAAATTATGGATCGCTTCAAAGCGTAAATTCCCCATCCCTTTTTGAAATAACGAAAAGAAGCTAGTCACTAACTTACTCTTTTTGATTAGGTCATGAGCATTCATACCAAAAGTTTGATCAGAAAAAACACGCAATTCTTCAATCTTTTGCGTATGCCATTCGGCCTCTTCCCGCTCCATTTCGCGTTGTGCTTCCATCATACGAGGATAATCGTCGACAAATAGCTGTGCATCTTTGGCAAAATGATCCAGTAGTGAAATTTTTTCCTCGTATAATAAATCTGTGTAATACTTAGCTTGCTCTGTCGGAATACCGTCTTCCCAAGAAGCAATTAATTGTCCAAAATAGTCATTTAAGAAATTGTAATCTTCTTTATCTTTAGTGACGGCCAAACGATTTTGCAAGAGCTGGTTTACTTTTAAAGCCCCTTGTGCCAAATCGTGTGCAGAAAAAACTAGATCAGTCGTTGGTGTAATCCATACCTCATTTAGATTCTCTACCGAACGTTGAGTCTCTGGTTCAAAATAACGTAATGAATCAATTTCAACATCGAATAGCTCTACCCGAACAGGATATTCTGTCGTTAAGGGATAAATATCAATAATACTTCCTCGCATGCTGAATTCACCAGGTTTACCAACCATTGTTTGACGTTCATATCCCATCAATACTAAACGCTGCGCTAAGTTCTCTAAATCAACCTCACTGCCAATTTTCCAGTGTAATTGGTTTTCTCTCCATGTCTCGATTGAAGGTAGATATTTACGTAGAGCAGCAGCAGGCACAACGTATATTCCATTTTCTCCTTGTGATAGAGCCTGTAAAGTAGAAACACGCTCAGCGCGTGCTTCTGGTGACGCAAAGGCCATCTCAGCTGAAAGCACCTCATCCACTGGGAATAAATGAACATCCTCGACAATCTGCCGTAGCTCATCAGCAAGTTGATTACTGTAATAGAGATTCGGAACAACTACTACTGTTTGTTTTTCTTCCGCCTGATGTGTAGCAGCCATTACCAAAGCTTTCGCCGAACCTGAAAGTCCAATCAGCAATTGCCGCTTTGCTTTTTCTTCTAAATTAGACTGCCATTCTTTTACTAGTGGCAACTGATTTATAATTTCAATCAAATTCATTTTCTTACTCCTTATCTACTTCTAATCTTCAAAATTCTGAATAACGTTGAAAAAGAATCAGCTTTAATTAAACCGATTCATCGTTTTTAAAAAATCATTACCTATAACAAAATCATCCGCTGCATCAGCCGCACGAGCAACACTATCCGCGATTGTCATTTCATCTTCTTTTCCAAATGTGCTCAATACATGATTTACCACTGTTTTTCCATTTGGACGACCGATACCAATCTTGATCCGATTGAACTCTTGCGTCCCAATATGTGAGATGATACTTTTTAATCCGTTATGCCCACCCGCACTGCCTTTTTGTCTCAAGCGCAGTTTGCCAAGATCCATATCCAAGTCATCTGCTATGACAACTAATTCCTCTAGATAGACGCCGAAATAGGTCATTAACGGACCAACTGCTCGACCGGATTCATTCATAAAGGTCATTGGTTTTACCAACAATACTTTCTCCCCATCTACGAAATAATCAGTCACTTCTGCTTCAAAAGCATTCTTTTTGAAAACTGCACCATGCTCCGTCGCCAATCGATCCACAACCATAAAACCAACGTTGTGTTTTGTATTTTCATATTTTTTTCCTGGATTTCCCAAACCTACGATCATTTTCATATTGTTTCGCCTCGTTCTTTTAGATATGTAATTCCTTCTTGTAGCAAAGGAATGTCACTTTTCATCTGCATGACAAAATGCTGGATAGTCAAATGACTACCCAGTCCAAATTTTTCTTTATACAGTATAACACAAACTAACCTGTAGTGACCGTTTTCAGCGCTTTAAGTCTCTTATAAGTTTCTGTTATTTTTGAAAAAAGTTAATAGTACCAGCTTCTTGAGCTATTAACACATGAAGCGTTTTCTTCTGAAACAGCTAAAATAACTGTATTATTAATGAGTAAAATACGTGACAAGTTTCATTAATTAGTGTTATCATTCCTCTGGAAAAACAAATATTAGAAGGGATTGGTACACATGACTGCAACAGCAGCTAGTAAAACCCATCAAAAAGTAATGTTAATCGGAGACGGCGCAGTAGGATCAAGTTATGCCTTCGCTCTTGTCAATCAAAATATCGCTCAAGAAATCGGTATTATCGATATCGATACCAACCGTACACAAGGAGACGCTATCGACTTATCACACGCATTAGCCTTTACGTCACCTAAGAAAATTTATTCTGCTTCTTATGAAGATTGTCACGATGCTGACCTAGTTGTCATTACCGCTGGTGCACCACAAAAACCAGGCGAAACTCGTTTGGATTTAGTTGGTAAAAACCTACGCATCAACAAAAGTATTGTAGAACAAGTTGTTGCTTCTGGTTTTGACGGAATTTTCTTAGTAGCAGCAAACCCTGTAGATATCCTAACTTACTCTACTTGGAAATTCTCAGGTTTCCCTAAAGAACGCGTTATCGGATCTGGTACATCTTTAGATACAGCTCGCTTCCGTCAAGCAATTGCAGAACTAGTAGACGTTGATGCACGTAACGTCCATGCATATATCTTAGGTGAACACGGTGATTCAGAATTCCCAGTTTGGTCACACGCTAACGTTGCTGGCTTGCAAATTTACGAATGGGTCAAAGACAACCCAGAAGTTGATGAAGAAGAATTAGTTAACTTGTTCTTCGGTGTACGTGACGCTGCTTATGAAATCATTGAGAAAAAAGGCGCAACATTCTACGGAATCGCTGTTGCTTTGGCTCGTATCACTCGTGCAATCTTAAATGACGAAAGTGCTGTATTCCCACTATCTGTTTATTTAGAAGGACAATACGGACAAAATGATATTTATATCGGTGCTCCGGCAGTTATCAATGCTAAAGGAATCCAAAATATTATCGAGATTCCATTAAGTGATGCTGAAAAAGATCGTATGGATGCTTCTGCTTCCCAACTTAAAGAAGTTATGGACAAAGCTTTCGCTGATCTTGAAGCTGAAGGAAAATAGACTTTTCACTACCGCAAAGAATCCTCATATTCTTTGCGGTTTTTTTAATATTTGCTAACGTTTCAAGACAAATCACTCGTATTTCGGCTATTCTGTGGTATATTTATACTCGGTATATCATTTAAAATTAGTAGCTATTATATAGATAAAATTGCTTTGATGATTAATGAAGACCAAATACAAAAAAGCCATGAGGAGTTATTTCGATGACAAGAAATGAAAAAAGAAATTCTCGTAGCCGAACACGGATCGGTGTAATTGTTGTTTTAGGTTTATTGGTAGTTTTGGTTGGCGGATACACTATTCGCAGTACATATTATGCTCAAAGGTTTCTCCCAAATACGGTAGTTAATGGAGTAAAAATCAATAATCTTACGGTAAGTGAAGCCAATCGAAAGATTACCCGTGAGCTATCGGACTCACCTTTCCTAATTAAGATTAACAACGAAAATTGGAAAGAAATCAATCGCAAAGATTTAGGCTGGCAAAATGATTATCTGCCCGGTTTAAAAGCATTGCAGAAAAAACAAAATCCTTTTAGCTGGGGCATGCAATTAGTCTCCGCAGCTGAGAAAAAGGATGTTGACGGCAATACCTTGGACGAAACAAAATTGAATGCCGTCGGTGAAGCAGTCCGAGCAGAACTAACTCAAACAAACACAACTCGAACAGCTACAGAAAATGCAAAGGTTACTCGGACAAATGAAGGTTTTGAGATAACCCCAGAAAAACAAGGAAATACAATCGATATTGACGCTGCCGTTGACGCTTTCAAAGAGGCAGCGAAAAACGGGAAACATGATATTGATTTCGATAATTATCTAACTAAACCTACTATCACTAAAGATGATCCTGAGTTGAAAAAAACGATGGACAAAATGAATGCTGTAGCAAAAATCAAAGCGAACTACAACATCAATGGAGAAAATTTCCAAATCCCTACAGCAGATATCAACAGCTGGTTAATTGATGACAATGGTACAATGTCGCTAGACCAAGAAAAAGTTACCGCCTATGTTACTAGTTTAGGTGAAAAATATAATACCAGTTCAAAACCAACTGAATTCAATAGTACTCGCCGCGGAAAGGTTTCTGTTCCGGCAGGTACTTACAGCTGGACTATTAACACTTCAGCAGAAGTTGTAGCTTTAACGAAACAAATCTTAGAAGGTAAAGATTTTACTCGCTCACCAATCGTTACTGGTGCAACAACAGCTGACAAACCTCTAATAGATAAAACGTATATTGAAGTAGATTTGCAAAATCAACATATGTGGTATTACAAAGATGGCAAAGTTGCTTTAGAGACAGATATTGTCAGCGGAAAACCAAGTTCTCCAACGCCTCCGGGTGTCAATTATGTTTGGTCAAAAGAGACCAACAAAACCTTAAAGGGAAAAAATGATGACGGAACAGATTATGCAAGTCCAGTAAAATACTGGATGCCGATTGATTGGACCGGGGTCGGCCTTCACGATTCAGATTGGCAGCCTGAATATGGCGGGGAACTTTGGAAAACTCGCGGCTCCCATGGTTGCGTGAACACCCCGCCTGATGTAATGTCTAGACTCTTCGACATGGTGGAAGTCGGTACACCAGTATTAGTATTTTAGAAACGAAAAACCAGCGAGAATTTCGCTGGTTTTTTTATTCGGCTCAATTGTAATATTAGCTCTAATAATCAAAGCTAGATGATTCGCTGAGTTTATAATTATCCTGCTGAAGTGAACACTTCTGAAACATCGTCATCATCTTCCAACTTCTCAACTAAACGATCTAACTTTTCTTGTTGCTCTTCATTTAATGCAACTGTGGTTTGAGGGATCATCGTCAATTCTGCCTGTGCCAGAGTAAATCCATCCTCTTCTAAGTGATCCCGCACACTGGCAAAATCTTCCGCTGCAGTATATATTTCAAAGACTTCTGGTGAAGTCTCTAGATCTTCTGCTCCAGCTTCTAATACATCTTCAAGCATTGTGTCCTCATCCACAGATAAGCCCTCACGCTCAATAGCGATATATCCCTTTCGATCAAACATATAGTTCACTGAACCAGTTTCTCCCAAATTCCCACCATTTCGAGTAAACGCAACACGTACATTCGTTGCTGTTCGATTACGATTATCGGTTAAAGCATGAACTAATATTGCGACACCACCGGGCCCATAACCTTCATACGTAATCTCATCATAATGTTCACCTTCGCCTGCTGATGTCGCTTTTTTGATCGCACGGTCAACATTGTCATTAGGCATGTTAGCAGATTTCGCCTTGTCTATCACCAAGCGAAGTGCGGGATTTGTACTTGGGTCAGGTCCTCCAGCTTTAGCAGCCATATAGATTTCCCGCGACATTTTTTGAAAGATTTTTCCTCTTTTCGCATCTTGAGCATTTTTACGCCCTTGAATATTATGCCATTTACTATGTCCTGACATGGTACATTCCTCCCATATTTTTGGTCTCTATTATTGTCTACCTGAAACTACTTTCCGTCAAGAATAAACACTATTAGCGCTTTTTACGAATCGTCTGATAAACAATAATAATTAGACAAGCAGTCAGTGCCCCAAAAGAATCTAACATAACATCCTGAAATAATGGTGTTCGTCCACCATTCAGCATTTGATGAAATTCATCTGTTGCGGCATAACCAGTTGCAGCCATCCATGCGAAATACAGACCTAAGACTGATGATTTTTGCTTTAATTTCGGGGATAATCCTAAATATAAGCTGCCACCTAAAATAAAATAAGTCATAAAGTGTGCACCTTTACGAATAAAAAATTCAACAAACTTAACATAACCCTTTGCTGAAATACTTACCTCACTACCTGCATAGTCAAAAGAAATCTTGCTAAAAAAGCCTTTTAGCGGTTCGTTCACTAATACTCTTTGAATTAGACCAACTTGGCTTTGCTGTTGATAGGTCATTGAAGAACTAATAAATAGAACCAGCATCATCAAAACAGCAATACCTAAATAAAAATTTCCATTTTTCAATTGTTTTTGCATTGCATTTCCTCCATTAAAAAAACCGGTACGAAATTCGTACCGGTCACGATTAATTAAATTAGCTTACATACGAACCGCAAAGCTTGGCGCATAGTAACTTACAGAACTTACTGTAACTGTTTCACCTGGTTGTGGTGCGTGGATGTATTGTCCACCGCCCATTGCAATGGCAACATGATACGTTCCACCAGGGCTACCCCAGAAGTATAAATCTCCCGCTTGTGCTTCGCCAACTGAGATACGAGTTCCAGCTGATTCTTGAGGTACTGTCCAGCCACCGATTTCGCGTCCAGTAGCTTGACGGAACACGTATGAAGTAAAGCCAGAGCAGTCGAATCCTGCAGGTGTTTTTCCACCCCACACATATGGCGTACCAATATATTTCATAGCTTCCGCAACTACGCCTGAACCATTTCCAGATGGTGCTGGAGTTGGTGTTGGTGTAGGCGTCGGTGCAGGTGTTGATGGCGTTTGGTTATTCGTTGTTGATGAAGTCGAGCCTTGATTATTTGAATTTGTATTTCCTGTATCAGACTCAGAAGGCGTTGTTGGTGTTGCTCCGCCGCCTTGGAAATTATCTTCATTTGAAGATTCTGTCGCTGAAGAATCCACTGTGCTTGATTGAGTTTGCTCAGTTGAAGAAGATTCTACAGTAGAACTAGAACTTTCAGTTGTAGTCGTGCTAACCGCAGCTTCTTCTTGCGCTTTACGATCAGCTACCGCTTTAGCATCTGCATCTGCTTTTTCTTGTGCTTCAGCTTCTGCTTTCTTAGCAGCTTCTTGTGCTTCCGCAGCTTTACGAGCTTCTTCTTGAACACGTTGTTGTTCTTTGATAGCCGCTTCTTGTTTTTCTTTCAAACTTGCTTTGTCGCTCTCAGCTGTTGCTTGTTCAGCAGCTAATGTTGTTGTTTGAACATTTAAATCAGCTTGCTTAGCGATCAAATCACCTTTTTGACTTTCTAAAGTCGCTTGGTTAGCAGCAATCTGCTCTTGTTGTTTTTTATTTTCAGCTTGTTTTTGTTCAACTTCTGCTTTGTCCGCTTTTTGTTGTTCAACTAAATCGTTATTTGCTTTAACGATCGTTGTCATTGCTTGAACACGGCTAACAGCATCAGTGAATGATTCAGCATTCAATACTACATCAATAACATTTGTACCTGAAGATTGTTTAACTTGTGTATCACGCGCTTGCTCTTTGATTGCCTCGGAGCGTTTTTCAATACGTTTATCTAACGTTTCGATTTGCTTTTGTAATTCTTGAGATTTTTGTCTTAGAGATTCTTGTTCGTTTAATAGGCCTTGAGCCTTATCGTTAATTGAAGCAACTTCACCTTCTAATGCACTAATTTGTGACTGCGCATCGGTTTGTTGGTTTTGTAAACTTGAAATTTTCGCATCCTGATCTGCAATTTTACTATCAAATTCATCGGCAGAAGCTGCGGCTGGAGCTGCTAATGCGCTTAATGTTACTGAACATACCATTAATGCTGATAACAAACTTTTTTTCACTCTTATGTCCTCCGACTATTTTTTAAGTTTAATTTTAAAGTTTTGATTTTTATTAGACTTTTTTCTAACACATTCATGAGTTTACCACAGCTGTATGTCATGCAGATAATAGCTTTGTTACAAAAACATTTCAATTCACTATTTTTTAGTTACAAATTTTGTCTACAAAAAAACAGAAGAAAATTTCTTCTGTTTTTTTTGTTTATTAAAATAATCGGATTATCCCTTATATACCAAGCTCTTCTTCGGGTGGCCCAATCAATATTTTTTCTAATGGAAAGATTAAAATTACAAATGTTAGAATATTAAAAAGCAACGTTGGGCCTAAATATCGCGGAACAAAAAAATCGCTGCTGACCCCTGTTAGTCCGAAAACAGATTGCAATAATAAACTGATTAATTCAAAGAGCGTTACACTGATTACAACAGTAAAAAAGAGCGTTAAAATATTTTGCTGAATGGTTTTTTTAAAAAAATAAAATACCATGACTAGTAACGGGAAAATCACAGCATAGATTCCAATAACGCCAATATAATACAGATCATACAATGTCCCCAAGACTAAAGAAGTTCCTAATAAAAAACGCTCGTTAACAACACGAGAGACAATCAAAAGGACCAACAGCGCTAAATGTGCGTTTGCAACATAGATATTGTCTGTCCAAGCTGCGATAATTCGTGTGACATGGGCATCTATTAAAAATAAGAAAAATAATAAGAACGGGGTAATATATTTTAGAGTTGTTCTACTAATCATTCTGTCGCTCCCGCCATTCTTTGAATAATCGTTACGACTGAAATATCATACATTTGTGCATAGGGTTTGATGTAAACTTCACGATTTAACCCATAGCTGTCTGGCTTCACTTTTACGACCGTACCGATGGCTAAATCAGCTGGTGAGTTCCCACCTAACCCAGAAGTCTGAACGACGTCTCCTTCTTTAATATCTTGATCACCTGTAATTTCTGACGCAATTAATTGTTGCGCCTTTACATCATACTTACTTAAAACACCAAATGAATTCCCTTTATCTGAACTTATTCTTACCGGAAAATGATTACTGCTTTTATTATCAGAGGTTAATAGTTGAATTTTGGAGGAATGAGCATTCACTTCCATTACTCGACCGATCAAACCTTTTTTGGACATAACCGCCATATTCCCTTCAACTCCGTCACTGCTGCCTTTATCAACAATCAGCATATCTTGCCAAGTATCAGGAGAACGGGTGATAACATTAGCTGTAACTTTTTCATAACTGGTCAACGTTTGATTCAACTCAAGTTCATTTTTTAAACGTTCGATTTCTTGAGCTTGGTTCTTTGTCTGCTGTTTCACCTCATCGTATTGATCAATTTCATTCTTTAGTTTTTGATTTTCGTCATACGTATTAATTAAATTGGAAACAGCTGCTACACCGCTACCAAGCCAACGTCCTGGTGCAGTAATAACTTTATCAACCACGCTGATAGTATCATTAATGGTCGATTGAACAACATTTGTATCACTATCCTTCGCACGATTTGCTGCAGTAATCGATACAGTTGCTACAATAATAATAACAACAATTAGTATGATAATAATATTCTTATTCGGATTAAACTTTCTCACGTAGGCACCTCTGAACGCTATAATATAGAACAAATTTTAACACTAAATGAAGGGATTAAAAAGCTTGGGCGATTGATTTTAGAGAATTTTAGTATCTCTCATAAACAAAAAAAGAAGCAGTGAACTCGTTCCCAAAAAACGATTCAATACTCCTCGATTAAATATCTTTACTTTGTATCACAGCAATCAGACCAGTTGAAAAACTTACCTCAGCATTTCCTGTTAAAAACTCATTGCTAGCTAAGCTAGTTGGCTGTAGAAAATCAACGACGTCAAGTTCATATTTTACATTCTTTAAAGTCAATTTACTTACAGGAGTCAAGCAACAGAAAGCTAGATATTTCATAGACGGAATTTTCTCAATAACATGGTTTCCTGAAGAAATGTAATTTACCGTATTTCCTTTATCTGCTATGGTGATCTGAGACAAAAAAGGTTCAAACCGTGGTTCTAATCCTAACCACAAATTCGCTAATAAGTGATCCAAACGTCCGCCTGTCGCACCAATTAAAGTTACATCCGCTTTAGGATATCGTTCAAAGGTACGAACTAACGCCAATTGTGTATCTGTATCATCCTTTTCAGCAGGTGAGGTTTGCACTTCAGCAACTTGGCTAAACACTTCCTTTTTTTCAGCATCATTTAACGAATCGAAATCGCCAATCGCTAAATCAGGAATAATTCCTCGACGCAAAAGGTATAGATTCCCTCGATCAATTCCGATGATTTTATCAAAATCATTTGAAATAGCAGGCCAGTGATTAGGATCACCGCCTGCCACAAGTAAAGTTTTCATTATTCGATAGCCGTCCGCAGTGCATTGATTTTTTCTTCTGGATTTTCCGCGTCATAGATGTATGAACCTGCCACAAAAACATCTGCTCCAGCTTCTGCACATTTTCTTGCTGATTCTGGCTGAATTCCACCATCAACCTCTATTTCATAACGGTAACCATGCTCTTTGCGCAGCCGGTCTAATTCTGCAATTTTTTCAACTTGACTCTCAATGAATGATTGTCCACCAAAACCAGGATTGACCGTCATCACTAGAATTTGATCTACATCATTTAAAATGTACTTGATTGATTCTACCGGTGTTCCTGGATTCAATACAACACCTGGTTTTACACCTGCAGCCTTGATCATTTGAACCACGCGATGAATATGCGGTGTAGCTTCTACATGAGCCATAATAATATCCGCTCCGGCTTTTGCAAAATCATTGATATAATTTTCTGGATTAGCGATCATCAAATGGACGTCTAACGGTAATTTGGTAACTGGACGCAATGCGTTCACCACAACTTGACCAAAAGAAATATTTGGGACAAAGTTTCCATCCATCACATCGATGTGGATGTAGTCAACACCTGCATCTTCTACCATTTTCACTTCTTCACCTAAGCGTGCAAAATCCGCACTTAAAATCGATGGGGCAATTTTCATAGTCGTTTACTCCTTTTTCTTTTTTAATGTATTTATTTTCCCTTTCAGAAAAAATAAGTCTGATTTTCAAGCCGTATATCATCCAACTAGCGCCCTACAACATTGAAACGTACTAATATTTTTAAGGTCCCCTTTATACAAAACGTACTGCGAAAAGTTGGACTGACATCCTTTTTCTTTTTAATGTATTTATTTTCCTTTAAAAACTACTTATTTTTTTTGTAGATAGGTCGACGTTTTTCGATTTCTTGTAGAAACTGCAAATAATCATCGTAACGACTCCGTGCAATCGTTCCTTCTTCTAAACGATGCTTTACTTCACAGCCAGGTTCCTTCACGTGTCGACACTCACGGAAACGGCAATTCGGCGCAGCTTCACGAAATTCTGGAAATTGTTTTGGAAGTTCATCAGCTGTAATTTCTAAAAAATCAATCGAACTGAATCCGGGAGTATCGGCTACCAAACCACCAAATAACTCTAACAGCTCGACGTGGCGAGTAGTATGGCGTCCGCGACCTAATGAATCAGATATTTCCCCTGTCTCTAAATTCAAGTCCGGCGAAACAATATTCAACAATGTTGACTTTCCAGCTCCTGATTGTCCCATAAAAACGGTTAATTTATCTGTAAATAAATTTGTTAATTTTTGCTTATCTTGTTCACCATCAATTACAGGATAACCGAGCGGCTCATAAACTGAACGGATTTCATCAACCAACATTTCATCAGCGACTAAATCCGTCTTAGACAAATAGATGATCGGATGAATATACTTATTTTCCAAAGTTACTAGGAAACGATCCAATAGATTGTAAGAAAAATTGGGCTCCACTAGGCTAGTCACAATCACACCTTGGTCAACGTTAGCGACTGGTGGACGAACCAAATCATTTTTTCTTGGTAGCAATTCAAGAATATAGCCTTCACTATTTTCTTCGCTACTAAAAACAACCTCATCCCCAACTAAGGGTGTCAATTTTCTTTTACGAAAGTTTCCCCGTGCGCGAGTTTGGTAAATTTCTCCTTCACTAGCAACATAATAAAAACCACTCAGGGCTTTACGAATCTGTCCTTCGATCCGTCTCATCTCCTTTTTCTTTTGAAAAATTAATTCAATCTACAAGCCGTGTACTATCTTTACAAACATTTCTAAAATCATCTTACAATTCAGCTTTATTGTAGCATACTTCAAATCTAATTTCAGTACAAATAACCTAAAAACCTTTCCTAAAGAATTTAGGAAAGGTTTTTTCTACGGTACTGAGATTGTTTCAGCCTTTTGAACATTTTTCGTGACTGCTGAATTACCGTTACGTTGGACTTCAATGGTGGCAGATTCTCCTTTGATAATCGTTACTGAGACAGACTGTTCCATTGAGGGGGTATTTTTGTCTAATTTAAAGTCTAAAGCTCGTGTTGAAGTTGCGTTTTTTGCATCTTTCAGCATCACTGTAATCGTATCTTGTTGATCACCTGAACCAGTAAATTTAGCAGATATCGTCACATCAAAGCTTGTCTCTTCATTTTCTGGTCCCTTTGAAACATAGACTGTTACATTACTGCCAAGCTTTATAGAACCTGCTCCGGGATCTGTTCGAATAACTTTTCCCTTTTCAACATCATCTGAAAATTCTTGTTGCTCAGAATATTTTAAACCTAAATTGGAAATTGTACTTTCCGCCGTAGCTTTATCTTGACCAGATAAGTCATTTAGTGCCGCATATTCTGATCCTGAACTGACTTTTAAAGTAATTGTGTCTTTTGAAGTCAATCCTGTTCCACTGACAGGGTCTTGACTGATGACCTCGCCAGCTTCAATTGTCTCGCTATATTCATCTATCCGTTTGATTTGATCTATTGTAATCCCTAATTGCAACAGGCTTTGTTCAGCCTCATCATAGGTCATTTGAGAATAATCACCGATTTTTATTTTTTCAGGACCGTCTGAAACCTTAAAAGTAATCTCATCTTCTTTTGGATCAAGCTTGGTCCCGCTTTGAGGGGTTTGACTCAGAATTTGTCCTGCTGGAACTGTGTCGTCGTTGACTTTTTCAGAAACAATATTTTTTTCTAAAAAACCAATTTCCACTAGCTCTTGTGTTGCAGCATCAATCGTCTGACCTTTATAGCTTTTTATCGTAACCTTCTTAGTACCTGAGCTGATAAATAACCGTACAGAACGACTCTTTTTAATCATAGTACCCGCTTCAGGACTTGTCTTAACAACGTGACCCTTTTTTATCGTATCGCTCGGTACTTCTGATGTTTTACTATCAACGGTCAAATTTGCATTCTTTAACGCGGTTCGCGCTTCTGCTTCAGTCATATTCTCAACTTGAGGAATCGATATTTCAGCGGAACTGGTTAGCAGATACCCAACAACCCCGCCGATTCCCAACATCAGCAATAAGAAAATGATAATAAAGCGCTTCTTACCTTTTTTCTTTTTCGGCTTTTCTTCGGGTGCAGGCTGTTCTTCTTTAGGTTTTTCAGTCTGCATATCTTCTGGCTGAATTGGCGTCAATACTTTTGTCTCATCCAGCATCACCGTTGGTTGCCACGGCAATTCATTTGCCCGACCGGATGTTAATGCAGTTGAAAGATCCGCTGCCATTTCTTCGGCCGTCTTATAACGATCTGCCGGCTCCTTCGCAGTTGCGTGCATCACAATGTTCTCTAATGCTTGCGGCACTTCAGGATCAAAGCCTTTTACCGATGGCATTTCGTCTTGAAAATGCTTCAGTGCAATCGTTACGGCCGATTCACCGTCAAAAGGAACACTACCGGTGATCATCTCATACAAAATAATCCCCAAAGCATAAATATCCGATTGCTTTGTTGCCATACTGCCGCGGGCTTGCTCTGGTGATAGATAATGGACAGAACCTAACATAGAATTGGTTTGGGTCAGAGAGGTTTCAGATAAGGCGATCGCAATACCAAAATCCGCGATTTTTACCACGCCTGCCTGATCCATCAAAATATTTTGGGGCTTCAAGTCACGATGGATAATTCCATGTGCGTGAGCTAGGCTCACTGCAGATAGAATTTGTTCCATGATATCTACAATCTTGCCGTAAGGAATGTGCTGATGCATTTGAATATAGCGTTTCAAATCCATTCCCTTCACGTATTCCATAACCAAATACTGCATACCGCTTTCTTCGTCCACATCGTAAACACCGACGATATTGGGATGAACCATTTCAGTTGCTGCTAAAGCTTCCCGTTGAAAACGACGAATCGCAGTTTGATCATTTTGAAAATCGAAGCGTAATATTTTGATGGCAACATCACGATCCAAAATCAAATCGTGGGCCAAGAAGACGTTAGCCATACCGCCGCTACCGATATTGGCGATGACTTTATAACGTCCATTGACCAATTTGCCTATTTCGATCATGGACGAGCCTCCCCTTCAAAATGGATCAGCAAGACAGTGATGTTATCTGCACCACCAGCATCATTGGCCGCATTAATCAATTGTTTCGTCTTAGCTTCCAATGTTTGATCACTTTCCACGATTGCTAAAATATTTTCTTCACTAACCATATTAGTCAAGCCATCTGAGCACAGCAACAAATAATCGTTCTGATGACACTGATGCTTTGAAATATCTGTTTGGATCGTGCCAGCAATTCCTACCGAACGTGTCAGTACATTCTTTTGCGGATGGATTGCCGCCATTTCTGCAGTAATTTCTCCCGATTTCAGCAGCTCATTAACCAAGGAATGATCATCTGTCAATTGCTGCAACTGATTATTTTGAATCAAATAGGCTCGACTGTCACCGACATGAGCCAATACAAATTTTTCATCCAACAAGGCTGTACTGACGATTGTTGTTCCCATTCCTTGCATTTCAGGATGAGCAATCCCTTCTTGATAGATCGCTTCATTGACATTTTGAATTTCAGCTGAAAACCATTTAGCGGCTTCTTCAGGCTGCTCAATAGTTGAGGTCGACCAAGCAGCACCTAATCCGTCAACCGCCATTTTACTAGCAACATCGCCAGCCAAATGACCGCCCATGCCATCGGCTAATATCGCTAAATACATACCTGCTTGATTGGTAAAAACATTTGCATAGTCTTGATTCATATTGCGCCGCTTGCCGATGTCTGATTGAAATTGAATCTCCATCTTTTTGTCCACCTCATTTAGCTATTTTTTTCGCATTGCACAAATAAAGAAGCCGTCTGTCATAAACATTTCTGGGTATAAAACCAACATTTGTTCATGAACCGCTGGCTGTAATTTCATCTCTAAATCTAGTTCAATTTTTTCAAATTCTGGGTGAGCTGTTAAAAATTCAGCAACTACCATTTGGTTTTCTTCTTTCGCAATCGTACATGTACTGTATACCATAATTCCACCAGATTTCAATGTGGGAGCGCAATTCTTTAAAATTTCTAGTTGAATTTTAGGCAATTGAACAAAATCTTGTGGTTGTTTTTGGTATTTGATATCTGGCTTCCGCCGCATCAAGCCTAAACCTGAACAAGGCGCGTCCACTAAGATACGATCAAAAGTTTCTGGTTCGAAGGTTTCTGCCGCTTCACGAGCATCCATTTTTTTCGTCACGACGGTATCAGCTACACGTAATCGCTCCGCATTTTCACGAACCAGCTTTAGTTTGTGTTCATGAATATCCAGCGCTGTCACTGACCCCTCATCTTGTAATAATGCGGCAATATGAGTGGTCTTTCCCCCTGGAGCTGCGCAAGCATCCAACACTTTTTGTCCTGGTTTGATCTGCATTGCTTGAGCGACAAGCATCGAGCTTTCATCTTGAATCGTCAGCCAGCCATTTTGAAACAATTCACTACCAGCTAAAAAGCCTTTATCCGCTACAATGCCATAAGGCGATAATTCGCTGATACGTGCTTCAATACCATCTTCTTCCAAAGCCTCGATCGCCTCTGCACGTGTTAAAAAGCGTAAATCAATCCGAGCGCTGACACGGCTAGGTTCTAATAAAGACAGGCCTAATTTACGCGTCTCTTTCTCTCCGATTTCTGCAACAAATTTTTCTGTCAGAAACTTAGGCAAACTGATTTCAGTTGCTAATCGCTCAATTGGATCTTGGATCAGATCTAACGAAGGTGCTCCTTCGCGTTGAAATGAGCGTAAAACGCCGTTAACGAATTTCCCTGTACCAGGATTCCCTTTAGCTTTAGCGATTTCCACCGCCTCATTGATAATCGCATGGTCGGGAACGCGATCTAAATAAAGCATTTGATAGATAGATAACTGCAATAAGCTTCTGACCCATGGATCAACTTTTTTTGCTTTTTTGATAAAAGGTTCGATATTATACGCTAACAACAGCTGGCGACTAACAGTGCCGTATACAAGCTCTGTCAAGAGTGCTGTATCTTTACCGTCGACTTGGTTCTTTTGAATCAGTTCATTCAATAATAAATTCGAATAGGCGCCACCACGATTGATCCGCTCGATTGCTTCTAAAGCGGTGAAACGAACGGAGCGTAATAATTTCTTTGGAATCTTTGCCATTAGCCCACCTGCTGCCCTTCAGCAATTGCTTGGCCGCTGCCATTTAAAAAGGCTTGGATCGATTGTTTAGCTTTGCCGGCAGGTTGTAGCTCGTCGATTGCTAGCACCGTTCCTTCACCGCATGCGATATGTAATGCTTTTTTGGTGCGAGAAACAATTGTCCCTGGAGCAGCAGTAGTTGTTTCTTCTAATGGAGTAGCGTGGAAAATCTTCCAGCGTGCACCTTCATAGGTTGTAAATGCCACAGGCCATGGATGCATTCCACGAACCTGATTATCAACTGCTTCTGCTGTTTTTTTCCAATCAATCGCTTCTTGTTCACGACTGATATTTGGAGAAAACGTTGCTTCCTCTTCATTTTGTGGTGTAGGCTTCAATTCGCCAGAGATAATCTTCGGCAAGGTCTCTAACAAAAGCTCTTTACCTACTTGGCTAAGTTTTTCAAACATTGTCCCCACATCATCTTGTTTTGTGATAGCAATTTTTCGCTGGCTGAAAATTCCACCAGCGTCCATTTTTTTGATCATTTCCATGATGGTTACACCCGTTTCGGCTTCGCCTTCCATGATCGCATAATGTACTGGTGCGCCGCCGCGATATTTCGGTAGTAATGAGGCATGAACATTGATTGCGCCTAATTTGGGAACTTGTAATAATTTTTCCGGTAAAAATTGTCCAAAAGCGGCCGTAATCAATAAGTCAGGCGCCAATTCTTTAATCTTCTCCATTTCAGGCGAGCCACTAATTTTTTCTGGCTGGAGAACTAATAGATTATGCTTCAGCGCAGCTTCCTTTACTGGTGTAGGGGTGATAATCTTTTTTCGTCCAACCGGTCGATCAGGCTGTGTGACTACTGCTGCTACATCATAACCGGCTTCAATCAAACTTTCTAAAATAGGGACTGAAAAAGCGGGTGTTCCCATAAATACAATTTTAGTCATTGACATGTTCCTCCATATAACGTTCTAAGTCTTCTGGTTTAATCACTTCAATCACTTGATTGATAAACAATTTTCCATCTAAATGATCGATCTCGTGTTGAAAGGCTCTAGCTAAATATCCATAAGCTGTAACTTCCATCTCTGAGCCTTCGCGGTCATAATAACGAACAGTTACTTCATCCGCTCGTTCCACAGTTCCGTATGTCTCTGGAATTGAAAGGCAACCCTCTACATCAATATTAGTTCCCTTGTGCTCGATGATCTCAGGATTAATAAAATCAAAGCGGTCTCCTTCTTCCACTTCTACCACTGCAAGACGCAGATTTTTACCAATTTGTGGTGCTGCAAGCCCAATACCATCGTGAGCTACCATTGTCTCATACATATCGTCTAACAAATTGACAATCTCGTCAGTGATATATTCAATGGGTTCTGCTTTTTTATTTAAGCGTTCATCAGGGTGAATAATAATAGGGTAACGCATAAATTGCTCCTTTCCTGCCTTAAATAAAATACATAGGTTCGTTATCAATAGCGATCAACAAACCTTGACGCTGATCTTTTTGACTCACCTGTAAAATATCTTCTAAGGTTGCTTGTAGTTTCGGTTCATTTTTATATTTGATGATCAGTTGATAATAATAGCGGTTTTTAATCCGCAAGATTGCTCCTGGTGTCGGTCCTAGAAGAATGCTTTGCGGGCTTAGCTGTTTGCGCAATTGTTCTGCTAATTGGAAAGCTTTTTGCGCAGCTCGCATCTCTTCTTGATGAGAGACTGTTACTTTAACTGTGTAATAGTATGGTGGATAATCCGTCTGATGACGAATTCGCATTTCTTGTTGAAAAAAGCTTTCATAATCATGATGTTGAGCAAGTTGGATCGTGTAATGATCTGGATTAAAGGTCTGGATAATGACCTCCCCGGCCTTTTCTCCACGCCCCGCTCTGCCGCTGACCTGGGTCAGCAATTGAAACGTTCGTTCGCTAGAGCGGAAATCCGGCAGATTCAAGGCAGTGTCAGCATTCAATACGCCAACAAGTGTTACGTTCGGAAAATCCAATCCTTTTGCAATCATCTGTGTGCCTAATAAAATATCCGCTTCATGATCACCGAAGGCCGTCAATATCTTTTCATGGGCTCCTTTGCGTCGAGTCGTATCCACATCCATCCGTAAAACTCGCGCTTCTGGAATTAACTCTTCTAATTCCTCTTGAACCTTCTCTGTACCTGTTCCAAAGTAACGAATCTTATCCTTTCCGCACTCTGGACAGCGACGAGGAATTCCTTCCTCGTGTCCGCAATAATGACAACGCATTGTCTTTGTGTCCATATGCAAGGTCAAAGAGATATCACAATTTGGACAAGGCAAGACGAAGCCGCAGTCACGACACATAACAAATGAAGAGTATCCGCGACGATTCAGCAACAGTACGCTTTGTTCGCCTCTGGCTAAACGGTCACGTAGTTTCTCCTCTAGCTTTTCAGAAAAGGAAGAGTTCAATCGTCGCTGCATTTCTTCACGCATATCAACAATTTCGACGGCTGGTAATGATGCGTGTGCATTTGCACGTTCATTCAGCTTTAATAACTGATAAACACCCTTCTGCCCTCGCGCCCGAGATTCTAAAGAAGGGGTTGCACTCCCTAAAACAACTGGACAATCATGGTATTTCCCACGCCAAATCGCTAGATCACGCGCATGATAACGGGGAGATTCATCTTGTTTGTAGCTAGTCTCGTGCTCTTCATCAATGATGATTACACCTAAATTTTCTAATGGTGCAAAAATGGCTGAACGAGCACCCACTACCACATGAGCTTCTCCACGTTCTAACTTACGCCATTCATCGTATTTTTCTCCTTGCGACAAACCACTATGTAAAACGGCTACTTCACTGCCGAACCGTGCCTTAAAGCGTGTTGCCATTTGCGGCGTCAATGAAATCTCTGGTACCAGCATCATAGCTGTCTGACCATTTGCCAGTACATCTTGAATGACCTGCAAGTAGACCTCTGTCTTGCCGCTGCCAGTTACTCCCTCTAATAAGAAAACCTGATGTTCATGGTTAGCGCTTTTTTGACTGATCGCCTCATAAGCGGTTCTTTGTTCGTCGTTCAAATCTAGTGGCGAAGTTGGGCTAATTTCTCTTTCGGCATAAGGATCTCGGTATTTCTCAATCGCTACAAATTCCAGCCAGCCCTTTTTCTCAGCTTGGTTCAGATTGGCTAATGTAAAATCCTCCGCCTTCATTTGTTTCACAGCTATTAGTTCTTCATCGTCCAACTCTGCTAAAAAATCTAACAGTTGTTCTTGCTTATAGGAATTTTTCCGTAACTCGGCTTTTAAACTCTCTAAATTTTCCAGCGCAAAATTTCGCTTAATATAGCGTTCCGTTTTTACTTTGTTTTTTGTATGAACTTCATAGCGTAATTCAATGATACCTTGTTCACGCAATATTGCTAGTTCCTTTAACCAGCCTTGTGCTTCTGCTTCTTCCCAAGTAAGGGAATCGGCTTCACCAAAATACTTTGCTCTGACAGCAGCGTCATCTGTTACAAGAAACAAACGTTTTTGATAATCTGCCTTCATTACGCTAGGCAGCATGGTTTGTAAGCACGTCACTTTGAAAGCAAAGGTCGTCTCTTTCATGTAATCCGCCAATGCCAATAACTCTTTGTTTAAAACGGGAGTTAAGTCTAACGCTCGGATAATCGGTTTCAAATTGTCAGGCAATGGTTCAGATGCAGTCTCAAAGCCAACCACAAATCCTTGAACATGGCGTGATCCGAAACCGACCTCTACCCGCATTCCAACTTCTACCGCTAATTGAGGCGGGATCAAGTAACTAAATGGCTGATCTGTTTGCATCGCCGGTACATCTACGATCACTTGTGCTAATTTCATTCTTTCCGCCTCCATTCTTAAATATTGTACTCGATTTTAACGATAAACACCTAAATTAATGAAACTATGTAAGGAAAACTTTGACACAAAAAGAAGGGACTGCGCCAAATTATTTGGTACAATCCCATTTACGCTTCGTCAGCAAAAGAATCTTTGCCTAGTTTTGTTCGTTGCGAATCCGTGCTTCTAGATCGCGTTGATCGCGTTCACGTTGCAAATGGCGTTCTTCTTCTTCCATTTTTAAACGTTCCCGTTTGATTTCTGGATGCGGATCATTAATGACCGTGCCAGCATCAATTTCTTCTAAGGCTTGTCCAACACTTTTTACTGATTCAAATGAATCTAAGGTTGGTTGCGCCCCTGCATCTAATTCATGGGCGCGTTTGCTGGCTAAGATAACTAAAGAATATTTTGAATTTACATGGTCTAACAACGTATCAATTGAAGGTTTTAACATCATAAGCTTATATCTCCTTTAACATTTTAATATATTTACCAATCACTCGGTCAACTCGGTAATGTTCACTGACGATGATATCCTTGATTCGATCGACAGCATTTTGTACTTGATCATTGACGACCGCATAATCATAGAGGGCCATCATTTCGATTTCTTGGCGCGCAACACGCATCCGTTCTTCGATCACTTCAGGGCTATCGGTACCTCGTCCAACGATCCGCGCTTTTAATTCTGCCAGATCTGGCGGCGTTAAGAAAATAAAGACACCATCTGGTACTTTTTCTTTTACCTGCTGGGCACCTTGGACTTCGATCTCTAGAAAGACATCTTTTCCTTCATCCAATGTTTTGTTTACATAAGTAAGGGGCGTACCATAATAATTTCCAACATATTCAGCATATTCCAGCATCTCGCCCGCTTCGATCATCGCTTCAAATTCTTCTTTCGTGCGGAAATAATAATCGACGCCGTCTACTTCTCCTTTTCGCATTGGACGGGTGGTCATTGAGACGGAGTATTCGAACTCATTATCGTCTCTTTCAAAAATGGCTTTTCTGACCGTTCCTTTTCCAACTCCGGAAGGTCCCGATAATACAATCAACAGTCCTCGTTCAGACATACTAACGCCCTTTCATGCTCTTTTTCGCTAACGCCTATTGTGCACTTTTTTTGTGAAAATTTCAAGAGGCATCGTTAAGCTGCTCCATATTTCTTATAGAATCCCTCAAAACTATTCAACATTTTGGATTTGTTCTCGAATTTTTTCTAAAATCGTTTTTAATTGAACTACAATATCCTTAATCTGGATCGGGCTGGATTTTGAACCAATCGTGTTGACTTCTCGATTCATTTCTTGCAACAAGAAATCTAGCTCTCGACCAACAGGTTCGGTCGCTTGTAACAATTTCGCTAATTTTTCTATATGAATACTCAAACGATCCAATTCTTCATGAATATCGCCTCGTTCCAATAAAATCGCCAGTTCGGTTAATAAGCGATCTTGGTCGACAGTGTTTCCCAAATATTCCTCTAATTTTGCTTGGTATCGTTGCTGAAAATCTGCTTCATATTCATCCACAAATCCATTTAACTCTACTACTAGAGCCTGGACCTTACTGCCATAGTCTATTAAAACTTTTTGAATACCTGCCCCTTCAGATTCACGACTAGCTGCTAATTGAGTAAAAGCTTCATTAGCTACTGCTTGGACTAATTCCTCCAACGTATCTTCTTCTGTGGGCTGGTCAATCAACGTCACAAAATCACTTTGTTCCATCGCCTTAACTAGGACTTGCTCCACCGGGAAATCAACGATTCCAAAATGTTCCTTTCCACCATTTTGCAACTCTGTAACCAACTGCTGCAGTAGCGGCCAATCAACTGAAATCTGCTTGTTTCCACTTTTTAACGGGGTTAAGTTAATGAATACATCGACGCGTCCTCGTTGGATTTTTTCCTTCGCGATCTTACGAATTAGGGATTCAAAAGGGTTTAATTCCTTGGGCATTCGAATCTGCAGATCTAAAAAACGATTATTGACGCTTTTTAGTTCAATAGTTAATTCATAAGCATCATTGGTTTGCACAGCTTGCCCATAACCGGTCATACTCTTCATATTATCTGATCCCTTCTTGTTACATCTTATTTAGCGTTTCCTTCAAGGCAGCAAATTCTTCATTACTTAATGTTACACCTTTGCCCATTTTTTCATGATTGGGAGCCCAGTCCCGTAAATCAAATTTCGGCGGCCGTTCATTCCAGCTCACCAAATTTAATTCCTTGCGCCAGCCCTTCGGATTTTCCGATAGTACCGCGATTTCTTCGACGATTTCATAATTAAACTCTGCCATTATAGTTCCTCCTAATATATAACTAAAAATTACTTATCATTGTACAAATCATTAATAAGATAGCCATTTCGCATGTATTTTAAAAAAACTGCCAGCATGGTAGGTATCGGCCAACGGCGATAAAACTTCTCGAGAGAACCTTGTAGCTGATAAATTTGTAAAACTTGATAATAAGTAGAAAAAATATTGTGATTCTCAATAAAATCTTCAATTTGCTCTTGTACTGAAAAATTGGCATTCAATTTGATCGGCATCTCAAATTGCCGCAGGATAGTCTCGATAAACTCCTGTGGCGTAAAAACACGAACTGGCGAAACGTTTACCCAATAGGCAAAAAATTCCATGAATGCCAAACTAAGCAATTCGATCGGGATATTTTGTTGAAAAAACTTTTTCAGTTCTGGATAAAGAGTAGCTCTATTGACTGCGATTTCCGTTTTGAGATAACGTAAAAACTTCTTAGTTATTCTTTCAAAATCTACGTTACGACTAAAAAAGTAGCGATATCCCTGCAATTCGCCCAGTGCTCGTTTGGTCTCCAAATAGCCCAAGTCAATATTTTCCGAAGAACGCGCACTCTGAAACAACAATAAATCCCCCAAACTCCAAGGACTTACCAAAGACAGTTCAGCAATCTCATTTGGTAGTCGATACTTCTTGTCCAAGCCCGGACCATGAACATCTACTATGATCACTTCCGTTATCGGTTTTTGCAAGGCGATATCCACTGGCAAATTATTGCGGTAGCCGCCATCCACATAAAATTCATTCTTTATTTTAGCCATTGTCATCATAGGGAAAAAGGAAGCGGATGCCAGCAACCAATCAATTATCTCCTCTTCACGGCACTCGTTAAGGGAAACAACCACTTCTTGAAAAGCGGGAACCTTAGTCGTGACAATATAAAAAGGACAACCTTCTTGAATACTCTGAACATCCAGCCGCTCTTCCAATAAGCGCCTAAGTGGTTCTGAAGAAATGCCGCGTTGCCGTAAAGAGGTTCGAACAAACGTCCGCAGCTGATCCACCTGCGCCGAAAAATCCAGCTCTTCCACTTCCTTGAAGGTAATGTCTAATACCTTATCGGTCTCGATTTCCTCCCATAGTGCTAAGGCTTGGTTATAATCTCCTTGGGCAATCAGTGCCCCATTTAATCCTCCGACTGAGGTTCCTGTAATCACTTCAAATTGAATGTTCTTTTCCAATAATGCTTTCCAAACGCCAATTTGATAAGCGCCGCGTGCCCCGCCGCCACCTAATACAAGTCCAGTATGATAAACCATTTCTTTTTGCCAAACACCGTTATTCGGTTGATAACCTTGGGCAATCAGCCACTGTTGAAGAATCAGGTTTGCTTCAATCTTTATCTGCAATTTCTGTTTGAACTTTTGGCGTGCGGCATTTTCCAGCATCACAAAAGCTGTCTGCCAGTTCAGTTCTGTTGAAATCAATAGATTTTTGATCCGCCAACTATCACTCTCATCCATTTTATCTACCAGCAGCCAATGTGACTTGCATTGTATCCAATAGCCTTCACCGCGTTTTACAGCTGCTAAAAAAGCCGACCGACCTTGACTATGAGAGGCATAAAATGGAAAGAGCAGCTGCATTTGTTGGAATCTCCCCCAAAATGCTAAGACATCCGACATGTAAATTCGCTTTAGCTCCATCGCGTCCTCCCTTCTGTTTATCGTTAATTAACGGCATATATTTCTTTCAGTATAGCAGAAATTTTCTAGTAACAAAAAACCTCAAGGCGAGCCTTGAAGCTTTCTGATAAAGGTTTATTCCACAAACTAACTATTCAAGGTGTTTAATAGGTGCGCTGTTCCATTTCGAACGCCTTACGCATCGTATTAGTAGCATTGTCAACTGGCGTCATAGCTACTAGATCTCCTTGAACGATGATGCGAGTAACTCCTTCAATTTCACCACAGGTTATCAAGGTAACCTGCTGTTTATCTGGCTGCACATCCAGATATTTTACTTCTGTCGGCTGTACTCGAACTTTTAACGTCGTCTTATAGGTATAGATATTATGCAAATCAGTCAAATAAATCAAATCGCCCTCTTTGACGCTTTCAAGAGGTGTAAATAACAATCCTGGACGATCTGCTCGGTGACTCGCCAAGGCATAATTACCTTCGCCAAGCTTTTGATCTGGAGACAATGTCCCTGCTCCGTAAAGCAGCACCTCATTAGATAAGCCCTTGAAAATCGGCAGGTTAATCTCCACTGATGGGATGGCAATTCCGCCGATCACTGGTAAGCGTTTATTACTTAATTGCGCCTGCAATACCGCTTCAGTGCTTGCCGGTTCTACCGCATCAAAATCAAAGGATGCTTCTTTTTCCATGTTTTTATCAATTTCATTTCGATCCATTTTCGCTACGGCATACCGCTCACCATTATATTGCATCAAAAAATATTTGATTTGATTGTTAAAAATCAAAGCCAAGCCTACTAACAATAATAAGAAAAGAAAAATATTTATTAGCCAATTTCTTTTTTTCTTCATCACATGCCTCCTGCATTCTTGCGCTAATCATATCATACCCTATTAAATCTCGTGATACTACTTTCACTTAATAGAAAAAATTTAAAAAAATGAAATAAACAGATGGTAGATTCGTTATTTATTAAAATGATTTTATATGTTAAAAAGGTGCTTTAATGTTGCAGTTATTAAGGGGTTTGTAATCAAATTTTAAAATAAAAGATACGAGCTTTTTTTTTATTATTGAGTTAAAATGATTGTGACGACTATTAGAAAGGGTGAAAATTTGTGCCAGAAACGTTATTTGCTTATATTGATTCCACAAGTAATGCTGTGCTCTCAAAAGGTTTTTCACCCAGCGATTTTGTTGATGGAATCGTTCATCAGCCGAAACATTTGTTATTGCTAGATCCAGTCGCAGAAGCTGGAGAATACGAGCCCCATACAGGTTTGAAAATCGTTAATAGTCCTGATCAAGTCCAACAATTTTTTAACAACAAGGTATTCACACATTCAAAAGGAATTAAGTGGATTGATTTTAATGATTACGCAATGTTGAAGGAACTAACTCCATTAGAAATTTCTGAACTACTATATTTTGGGCATATGCGAACACATCTGCATTCACCCTTTTTTTATAAATTACAAAATAATTTCGTCTATTTTAATTTGGGAAACGAAACGATGCGTGTATATTATCGCTACCTGGATGAATTCTATCGTATCTTAGCTAGTAAGTTGACTCGAATCGTCTTAGAAAAAGTTAACGATCGCCGATCTTTTTTCCGCAAAGGCTCTTCAGTTGCTCCCTTAGATGGCGAACTGTTGAAGGAATTATATCCGATCCTACAAGAAGGTGCAATTTTTTGCCTCAGTCAATCTGAAATGAAAAATCGCGTTTACAGCATCCCAATATTCTTATCCGATGAAAAAGGTTGGCGCCGCAGTCCTAAAAACTACAAAAAGGAACAACAGATCGCGGAAATCACTTACGACACTGCCAAACAGCTTTGGACACTAGACATTGAGAATGATGATCCAGTCTTTTCATTCCGATAAAAAAGCATTTGCCTACACAGGACAAATGCTTTTTTTTGCTATCTATTAATGACTTTGTTTTTGAATTAAATGGCGGTCCTTCGGCAAATACAATTGCGGTGCCTTTTCTGCGACCACAACTGCGACAATAGCCGTCACAACGGCGGTTGCTAAACCGCTAACTCCATTCATAACAAGAGAAAAGATCCATGGATTCATTCCCCATAAAGCATAACTTCCCCAAAACACCACGCCAGCGATAAAATGCCAGAAAAATCGTGCTCCTGTTCCGATAAAGGTTCCGAAAACAATATTCCTTCGCACGCTCCCCATATCCCGCTCACTCAAAGCTTTTTGAACCTTTTTCGCATATAATCCAGCAAAACCGGCAAAGGTAAACGCGATTGGATACTCGATTAATACTTGAACAACGCTGAGATAAACAACCTGACTCGCTGGAAAATGCAAGATTCCCCAAATGAAAGCTGCCATCAGCGCGGGCTTCAACCCACGGCGCAGAGCAAACAATGTCAGTGGGATCATTCCCAGTGAAATCGTGAAGCTGCTGCCGATAGTGGTCGGTATAAAAGATAATACCAACGCTAAGGCTGCCACCACTGTTCCTTCCACTAAAATTCTTGTCTTATACATAAAAAACTCCTCCTTTTGAACATACAGTCCACAAAGGAGAAGTAAATATCTTTACTTCATCACAATTCCTACGCTCGAATAACCGAAACAGGTACTAGGGTTTAGAGTAATCTCAATCTCAGCCCGAGGGCTCCCCTTTGCGACAGTATTATTCTATTTTCTAGTACATCCAGAGTATAACAGATGTCTGTTTGCTCGTAAATGTATAAAATACTTTTATCGGGAAATACTTTCTTGATCCCCACTTGGTGATAAGGTCGTCACCTTTTTGATCCGATCAATCGTCAACATCACCAATTGATTATCTTGAGTACGGATAACGATAGAATCATTAGTCACCGCTTTAGGCAGCCAACCAGAGATTGTTTGAAATTTTTCTTCGTTGTTTTCATCCTGAACTTGAATGACTACTAAACTATTCTGTAGAGATGCCATTTTCAGTTTGAGAAAAATATTCTCATTGGCCTGCTCTTGAGCACGTTTTTCAGCAGAATCATTCAAAAAATCCGAGATGAAACGATACGACGAATTTGAAAACAGCTTGATTAAATTCTTCTTGGGCTTCTCGTTTTTAGTCATTCAGCTTCCTCCTATCAAGAGCATGGTTACGTAGTTTGATTTTACTTAAATTCAAACGAAAAAACAAGGAATCTAATCCATTTCAAAAAAAGTTAACCATTCGTTTAAACCTTTCTGAATTAAATCATAGGTTTCTTCAAAATTCCCTGTATACCACGGATCGGGAATTCCTTCGCCTGTGCAGCCCGGAACACGATCTAAATAAAGATAAATCTTGTCTTCAGTTCCTGCTGGCGCCATCGCTTGCAGGTCACTGACATTTTCTTGATCCATCCCAATAATGTAATCAGTATCATAAAAATCTTCCTTCGTCACTTGACGCGCACGCATTCCTTTGGCCGAAATGTGGTGCTGCGCTAGTATTTTTTGTGTTCCAGGATGAGGTGGATTTCCCACTTCCCAGCGACTCGTAGCTGCCGAATCAACGTCAAAATCAGTCACATGTTTTGTTTTAAAGGCATCGCGAAAAATTGCTTCTGCCATAGGTGAGCGGCAAATATTTCCCATACAAACGAATAGAATCTTTTTCATGTCATACCTCCTGTGCTATAGTCAATTTATCGAAATGAAATGAGGGATTGTAAATGAGTAAAATTTATCTTTCCGCCAAACTGCCAGAGCTTGGCACAAACTTATTAAAAAAAGCCGGACTTGATTATCAAGTCTATGAAGGCGTCGGATTAATTTCAAAAAAGGAACTTATCAAAAATATTTCTGACTGTGAAGTATTGATTTGTCCCCTATCAACACAGGTGGATCGCGAAGTCATTGATGCTGCACCTGAATTGAAATTGATTGCCAATTTTGGGGCCGGCTTTAACAATATCGACAGTGCCTATGCGAAGGAGAAAAAAATCTATGTAACAAATACACCCGTGGTCTCCACCAACGCAACCGCAGAATTAACAGCTGGTTTGATTATCAGCTTATCTCGTCGAATCGTCGAAGGAGATCGCTTGATGCACGATCAAGGCTTCGATGGCTGGGCACCGCTCTTTTTCTTAGGCCATGAATTAAAGAATAAAACATTAGGAATCATCGGCATGGGACAAATCGGACAAGCCTTAGCCCGTATGATGAACGCATTTGGGATGAAAATCCTCTATACTCAGCGCCGACCATTGACTCCTGAGCTGGAGAAAAAATTGCAGGCAACCTATGCTTCTCAAGCCGAGGTAATTCAGCAGGCTGATGTTTTGACTCTGCATGCACCGTTAACAGAAGAGACCCATCATCTGCTGACAAATGAAGCATTTGAGCAAATGAAAGACACTGCCTTCCTGATCAATGCAGCACGCGGTCCATTAATTGATGAAGCAGCCTTGCTTCAAGCCTTGAAAAATCATCAAATTGCCGGGGCAGCTTTGGATGTCTACGAGTTCGAGCCACAGGTCACTAAAGGTTTGGAAAAATTGTCCAATGTCATCTTGACGCCTCACATTGGCAACGCCAGCGTAGAAGCTCGGGATCAGATGGCTGAGATCGTGGCAAACAATGCCATCGCTATCGAAAAACACGAATCAATCAAACACATCGTCAATGGACTGGACTGAGCTTAACGCTCATTCCAGTCTTTTTCATACAAGCGATAGGCAAAAAATTCGATATCCTTTGCAAAGCGAAACAACTGTGCCGCAATAGTAATCGGCGGCTGATTCGCCCCTGCTAACAACCAATCAGTCAAAATACCGCCACAGCCGTGGGCTAAAAAGCGAGCATAAAATTCTTTGTCTGTCGGGGAAAGCTCCCCTTCCCGATCAACCTCATCGAACAGACGAACAAATAGACGCTGCGCCAGCTCATTGAACTCTTTTGTTAATACTTCTGGCTTTGCCTTTACGGTATTCAAATAAAATTGATGACAAAGCTGCATCTTTTTTAACATTTTAAGAACGGATTCTTCCCAATTCGTCAATGCTAGCTCCTCAGAAATTAAATATTGCAGTCCTCGTTGATAATACGCGTAATGGAGCAGATCGTCCTTGTCTTTAAAATGATAATAAAATGTTTGGCGGTTCAGATTAGCCTTTTGACTGATATCTTGAACAGTGATTTTATCATAATTTTTTTCTTGGCATGCAGTAACTAGGGCTTGGACAAATGCTTCCTTGGTTGCTTTTCCTTCCGCCATTTTTTCACCTTCTATGTTTGATAAGGATAATTGAAATGTTCATACGCTAACGGTGTCGCCATGCGCCCCCGTTGTGTCCGTTTGATAAACCCCTTCTGGATCAAATAGGGTTCATACATATCTTCTACAGTCTCACGTTCTTCACCGATGTTGACTGCTAATGTGCTTAAGCCGATCGGTCCCCCATGATAAAGCTCGATCATCGTCTTCAGTAATTTCTGATCGACATAATCTAACCCTGCTTCATCCACCTGTAGTAATCCTAACGCCTGATCTGCAACAGTGCGATTAATTACGCCATCTGATTGAACCTGGGCAAAATCACGAATCCGTTTCAGCAAACGATTGGCGATCCGCGGGGTTCCCCGTGAGCGACGAGCGATCTCAATCGCTCCTTCTTCCACAATCTCCGTTTGAAAAATATCGGCTGACCGCAGAACGATTTCTCGCAAATCATCCTCTTCGTAATACTCCATATGAGAAATAATCCCAAATCGATCTCGTAGTGGCGCCGACAACATCCCTGCACGTGTCGTCGCGCCAACTAAAGTAAAAGGCGGCAAAGGAAAATGTACGGGATGAGCGGTTGGACCTTGCCCCACCATGATATCCACATAATAATCCTCCATCGCTGAATACAGTGTTTCTTCGGCAACCCGCGGCAAACGGTGAATCTCATCGATAAATAAGACATCCCCAGGCTCCAACTCATTCAAAATCGCAACTAAATCACCCGGTCGTTCGATCGCTGGTCCGCTGGTAGAGCGAATCTTCACATCCATCTCATTGGCGATCACCATCGCCATCGTTGTTTTCCCTAAACCGGGAGGTCCATAAAGCAAGACATGATCTAAGGCTTCCTGACGGTTTTTAGCCGCTTCGATGTAGATTGATAGCTCTTGTTTGACCTTATCTTGTCCGATATATTGTGCGAGATAACGAGGACGCAACGATTTTTCTAAACTTTTATCACTCTCATCCGCATCAGGCGAGAGTAAACGTTCTTCATCCATCACTTTTCCTCCAATTTTCTTTATTACATACTACAAGCATCATACTTTATTTAAGAGCTAACTCAGTAATAAAGTTGATTTTTGCATACCATTCCACTAATCGTGCAAAAGCCACGAGACGGAAGTGGTACTACTTCTTCATCATTAACTTCAATGCTGCCCGTAAATAATCGTCGGTATTTTGTAGACTTTCTTTTTCCAGTACTTTTTCAACCTTCTTGATTTCCTTCGGACTGTAGCCTAACGCCTGCAAAGCTTCCATCGCTTCAGCAAGTGCTGTATCGTCGTTGCCTTCATAAAATAGCGACATTGGATCTTCAACTAATTCGGTTAATTTACCTTTGAGATCCAAGACCATTTGCTGTGCGGTCTTCTTGCCGACACCTGGGAATTTCGTTAAATAGGTCACATCACCGGCTTCGATCGCTTGAATCAATCCCTGATGGTCCTCATTTGCCATAATCGCCAATCCGCTTTTTGGTCCAATTCCCGAAACGGACAACAAACGTAAAAACAGCTCTTTTTCGGCCAACGTTTCAAAACCGTATAATAAATGAGCATCCTCGCGAATGATCTGCTGCACATAGATCGTGACGGACTGCTCCATTTTGCTGCTGTAGCGGTAAGGATTGCCTATCGCGATTTGATAGCCGATCCCATTCACATCCAACACCACATAGCTGGGACTGATGAAGGTCAAACGACCCGTAATATACTCGTACATAATTGTTCCTTTCTTTGGTTAAGAAAACTGCTTTTCGACAAAAAACTGCCGCTCGTTTCCATTATTTTTTCGTATCGGCAGGCTACCGATAAACTGCACATATGTTCTCATTATTCTAGCACAAAAATCAGCGGTTAAAAACTCTTACCGCCGAATCCTTGTAATAACCTTAATAGAGCAAAATAATCTGCCATATGCAATTCCTGTGTGATCGTTAAAGTTGGCACCTCATCATCCTCATAAATCAGGCTGGTCGTTAGGCAAACATCACTGTCAGTCAATGTTTTTGCAAATACAACTTGGAAATCATTTGCTAAAAACTGGTGTAAATCTTCCTTCAAAAGCGTTTCTTCAAATTCCGGCAGATCAGTCTGGAGAAAAATCCTCAACACAGGCTGCATCGTTAATTCCGGTAAACGTCGCAAGACCGATAGATAACGTCCGAATAAAATGGATTCACTGCCACCCTGATCCGCTAAAAGCTCAGAAACAAACGCTGCAAGCTTTGGCTGTTGACGTGTAACCATCGTCCAAAAAGCTTTTCCATTGATATTAAAGCGAATCATAGGAAATAAATGATGGTACAAATGCCCGCTGATCAAATAATTCTCCGCATGTAACGCTTGAAATTTTTTCCAAGTCGCGTGGTCATTGATTTTCTTTTCCAAGAGCTGATCCATCGCTGCTACTTCCTCAAACACCAAAAATGGCGGTCTAGCCAATAAGCTATGGATTTTCTCTGCGATAGTGGGTACACGATAGTACTCCTCTCGTGTTAATAAATGTAAAAAAAGATTTCCTAGTGAGGCTTGCTTTCGAAAGTAAATAGGCATAATGGGTCTTAGTTGGCGAGCAAAATCATTAAAGAGCGGGTCATCATTTAAGACGCTTTGAGTGCTCGAAGTCTTTTCTAATACGTGCTGCTGAACCTCTCGCAGCAAGTGAGCCGCTACCAAATATTCCAAACGCTGTGCTTTAATAGGATTCAACTCGACTCGAAAAAATTGCTGGATCTCTCGACTGATTTTTCTGATTGGTTCATGCTGCAGTAATGTGAAGGGCCAATTTTTACCACGAAACAAGCGCCAATAATAAACCGATAGATACATTCGTACAACCGATTCCGGTGCTTGGAAAAGTACCTCTCCTCGTTGAATGGTTAATTGCAACGGCAACAATTCTTTACTTAGTTCCTTTAATTTACGTCGGATCGTAGACTCGCTGCGGTATAATTTATCACTTAGCTCCTTGATTGTTCGAATATTTTCGATAATTAACAGATTAAGCAGGCGATAGGCTAACGAATGACGAATTAAATCGACCAAAAATTGATTTTCTTCCATCGTCTGAGCAGCAATCAACAGACGATAACTGTTTCCCTTTTTTTCAAATAGTGGCAATTCTGTTTCGGTGAATCGGTGATACTGTTTACTCAGTTCCGTCAGCAGACGCTGCACACTGCGAACATCCAATTTAAGCATCTCAGCTAATTCACTTTTCTTATACAGCTGATCATCATCCATCACTTCCAATAATCGGACGCTAAGATATACATCCTTTTCGTAATGTTGTAATTCCAGCGCTTTGATATACATAAAAAAACTCCTTCACGCTACATTTTAGCAAAAGAGCGCAAGGAGCTGGTACTAAAGACCTTCGAATAGACGAAATAAAATCGGCAGCAGCGCCACCGTTACTAACCCATTGACACAAATACATAAACCAGCAAGAATGCCCTCTAGTTCACCAATCTCGATCGCTCGACCGGTACCAATCGCGTGAGAGGTACTGCCTAAAGCGATGCCTTTTGCCACGGGACTTTGAATATTGAAAAGTTGAAAAACCTTTGTTCCAACTAAAGCCCCGAAAATCCCCGTCGAAACAACGATTGCTAAGGTCACTGGCGAAATGCCGCCCATCTGGCTAGACAGATCAACTGAGATCGCTGTGGTCACTGATTTTGGCAATAACGAAACGACAATCCCTTGTTTCAATGAAAATAAGCGACCGATTCCAACACTTAATAAACAGTTAAGTACCACACCCACCAGTGTTCCTAAAATCACCGGCAAAAAATATTTCTTAAGCTTATCGAAATTTTGGTAAAGGGGCAAAGCTAACGCCACTGTCGCCGGTGTAATCATCATGGTAAATAAATTGCCGCCTATGTTGTACTCCTGATAGCTGATTCCGCTGAATTTCAACAAAATAATGATAATGACCACACTTGCGATCAAAGGATTGATGAAAGGGATGTTCACCTTACTCAACAATTTTTCCATCGCTAGATAGATAAGCAAAGTAAGTGCTAATCCAAAAAGCGGGTTACTCGCCAGCGCTGAAATCATCCGCTTCACCTCGCAGTTTCCCAACTTTTTCAACCAGTCGCGCCTTTTCTTCCTTGCTCTTCATGCTGATTCTTTCAACAAATTCCGCTGTTTTCCCGACAGCTACAAGTGAGACAAGAGAGCACAAAACAACTGCGCCTAACAGGATCGGCCACGTGTATTTAATGGCTCCGTAATATTGCATCAAACCGACACCAGCTGGTACAAATAAAATCGTCAAATGGTTTAACAGAAAGTTTGCTGTATCCTCAATTGCCGATGGCTTTAATAATTTGGTTTGGAAGGAAAGAAAGAGGAGCATAATACCGATGATACTTCCCGGAACTGGTAAATGAAGAAACATCCGCAGACCTTCGCCAATAATAGAATAGAGAAATAACAGACTTAATTCTTTAAATAGTTTCACAAATATCGCCTTTTCTAAAAACAGGATAGTTCCAGTATAGCGAAAAAAGATAGCTATTTTCTCCAAATTTTGTTGAAATTACATGCATTTTCTGAAAAGCGGACATCATTTGCAACTGAATATGGAAAAGGAAAAAACTAAAAAAATCACTAAAAGAAGAAATACAAAAAAATGCGCCGATTTCTCGGCACATTTTATTTAACAAGTTCCTTATATTGACCGTAGCCTGCTTCTTCCATCTCTTCGACTGGAATAAAGCGCAATGCTGCGGAGTTGATGCAATAACGCAAACCGCCTTGATCTTGCGGACCATCGTTAAACACGTGTCCTAGATGGGAATCGGCTTCTTTACTGCGGACCTCTACTCGATGCATGCCATGAGAAAAGTCTGCCTTTTCAGCCACTCCACGCTTTTCGATCGGACGACTAAAAGCTGGCCAACCACATCCGGCGTCGTATTTGTCAGTAGAAGAAAATAAGGGCTCACCGCTGACGACATCAACATAAATGCCTTTTTGATAGAAATCATCATATTTTCCAGAAAATGGACGCTCTGTCGCGTTTTCCTGCGTCACTGCATATTCGATGGGTGAAAGTTTCTTTTTCAATTCTTCCTGCTCCATGGTTCTTCCCCGCTTTCATGATTACTTAGAACACGCTGAGCATACACCCGATGAGAAAAAGATACGAAGAATATGCTCATAGTGCGTGCTTTTACTGCGAAAAGGTAAAGAACACCGGATCGTAATCCGGTGTTCTCCTACATTCTATCTAATAGCTAAACTTCTTCAACATCTGATTCACCGCACCAACGGGAAAACCGACGATGCTGTAATAGTCGCCTTCGATCTTTTCAACGAAGATGCCAGCACCATTTTGGATACCGTATGCACCAGCTTTGTCTTTGTAGTCATCACTATCGAGATAGCGATTAATTTCTCCAGTGGTCAAAGGATAAAAGGTCACAGTAGCGGAAGTTAGTTTTTCCTCCAGTTGGTCTCCTTGACGAATTACCACGGAGGTATAGACTAAATGGTTGCCGCCGCTCATACTTTCCAGCATACCAAATGCTTCTTCTCGACTCTTAGGTTTGCCGAGGATTTGTTCACCCAGTACGACCACCGTATCACTGGCGATTACTAATGCTTCTGGGTGCTCAGCGGCGACCACTGCCGCTTTTTGCCGCGCCATCTCCATCACATAATTCTTTGGTGCGTACTGATCTTTGACTTCTTCATCAATATCGGCCGGTTGAACGGTGAAATCAGCCATCAGCCAGTGGAGTAATTCTTGTCTTCTTGGTGATTGCGAAGCTAAAATAACGGTCATAAATCTGCTCCTCTTTAGACTAGTGTGGGTCTTGAATTCGTTTGAACATATGCTCCATATCGCTGTTGCTAAAATGAATCAATACTGGACGACCATGGGGGCAGTTGAAAGGATTCTCGCATTGAGCCAAATCCGTCAACAAGACCCGCGCTTGTGCTTCGTTCAAGTGATGGTTGGCTTTGATCGAGCGTTTGCAGCTCATCATGATGGCGGTCGCTTCACGGAATTTTTTGACACTGACAGAACCAGTAACTAAAAGCATATCGATCATTTCACGAATGATGCTTTCCTCTTGTCCGGCTGGATACCACGTCGGATGCGCTCGCACGATGAAGCTGTTAGGGCCAAACTCTTCTAAATAAATGCCGACTTCCTGCAATAGCTCCGTTTGTTCTTTTAGCTTGATGGCATCGTTGTTGGGATAATCCAAAACAAATGGCACCAGCAACTCCTGCAGATCATCAGAAACGTCGCCGATTTTTTCGCGGAAATATTCGTATTTGATCCGCTCTTGCGCCGCGTGCTGGTCAATGATATATAAGCCGTCTTTACTTTGGGCAAACAAATAGGTACCATGCATTTGACCGAAATATTCCAGCATCGGGAATCGTTCTTTGGGATGCTCGTTCTCCAGCTTTGTTATCGCCTGTTCAATCACTTTTTCACCAGATTGGGTACTTAGATCAAATTCAGGATGGTCGGTATTAGCCGCTTCCTCATATACTTGCTCTTCTGTCGGGACCTCTTCTTCAATCAGCGGTTCCGGGGTTTCTTCCACGATCGCCGTTTTCTCTTGTTCGGTTTCAAGTGGAACAGCCATCGTTTTTTCAACGATTTCTTCCTTTAGCGGTACCGGGGTTTCAACTGATTCTGATTGTTTCGGTTCGACGTAAAAAATTCCCGTTTTAGGATCATAGTTCAAATCACTCTTTTTCTTCGGCTGCTCCTCTAATGGCAAGTCCATTTGTTCCGTGTGGATTTTTTCGACCTTGCGTTTGAAGCTGGGATTTTCACCGACATCAGGAATCAAATTGATCTGGCGCAGACTTTCAGCAATTCCGCGGCTGATTAGCTCCATCAATTCTTTTTCTTTGGATAAACGAACTTCCTGTTTGGTTGGATGCACATTTACATCGACTAACAGCGGGTCCATCGTAATCTCAAGCACCGCAATTGGATATCGTCCCACCATCAATTTTGACTGATAACCATTAATGATCGCTTTGTTCAGTGCATAGTTTTTGATATAGCGACCATTGATGATTACCGATAAATAATTGCGACTTGCACGCGTCACTTCTGGTAACGACACGTAGCCATTCAACGTGAAATCCAAATCTTTCGCTTCGACCTTCAGCATTTTTTTCGCCGTGGCTACTCCATAGATACCAGCCAGAGTTTGTTTTAAATCTCCTGTACCACTGGTGCTCAGCATCTTGTGACCGTCATGGACGAGACGAAAGGCGATATTAGGATGGCTCAAGGCCATTCGATTGACGATATCTCCAATATTCGACAGTTCCGTTTGCAGCGACTTCACATATTTTAAACGCGCAGGCGTATTGAAAAACAGGTTTTCTACGGTGATTTTTGTTCCTGTCCGTAAGGAAGCTGGACGATGTTCTTCAATTTTTCCGCCTTTTAAGAAAAGGTACGACCCTTGTGTTTCATCAGCAGTCGAAGTCTCCAAAGTCATCTCAGACACAGAGGCGATCGACGGCAATGCTTCCCCGCGGAACCCCAATGTCCGAATGCGAAATAAATCATCGCGGTTATGGATTTTACTTGTGGCATGACGTTTAAAGGCATTCTCAACATCGTCTTGATTGATGCCTTCGCCATTGTCTACGATCTGGATCTTTTTCAAGCCTGCTTCTTCGATCAAAATATCGATCTGTGTTGCTTTTGCATCGATTGCGTTTTCAACCAGTTCTTTGACGACTGAGGCAGGACGTTCGACGACTTCTCCTGCGGCGATCTGATTGGCTAAGCGTTCGGATAATTCTTGGATCTTTCCCATCGAATTCCCCCTTGTTTAAATCCGTTTTTGTAACTCGTATAGGAAGTTTAATGCTTCCATCGGGTTCATTTCAAGTAGATTGGCTTTCTTGATACTGTCGACTACACCAAGTTCAGCAGTTGACACCTCGCTAAATAACGAAAGCTGCTCGGTTTCTTCAACAATCTCCGCATTTTTTTGCACAGGCGCATCAGATTCTAAAGCGGATAGAATCGTCGCTGCGCGAGAAAGCAGATCGGTGGGCATCCCAGCGATTTTCGCGACATGAATCCCGTAGCTTTTATCTGCGGGTCCATCCATCAGCTTGTGCAGGAAGACGACTTCGCCGTTTTGCTCGACCGCGCCAACGTGAACATTTTTTAATTGAGGCAGGCTTTCTTCTAACACCGTCAACTCATGATAGTGGGTTGAAAATAGCGTTTTGGCCTTCACATTTTTATGGATATATTCAATAATCGCTTGTGCTAACGCCATCCCATCATACGTCGCTGTTCCCCGTCCTAATTCATCGAATAAAATCAAGCTGTTTGGTGTCGCGTGACGCAGTGCCTGATTGGCCTCCATCATTTCCACCATAAATGTCGATTGGCCGGCGATTAAGTCATCGCTGGCACCGATGCGGGTAAAGATTTGATCGAAAATCGGCAGTTCGGCACTTTCCGCTGGAACAAAACAGCCCATTTGCGCCATAATTACTGTCAAAGCAAGCTGACGCATGTAGGTGCTTTTACCGGACATATTCGGTCCAGTAATCAGCAGGAGCATCTCATCAGGACTCATGTGAACACTATTTGGAATATATTCCTGATGTCCCAGAACCTTTTCCACGACCGGATGGCGACCTTCTTTGATTTGCAGGTTATGTGTCCCAACCTCCATCGTCGGCTGTACATACTGATAACGTTCACTGACAGTCGCAAAGCTTTGCAAGACATCTGTCGCACTCAAGCTTTTTGCAAGTTTCTGCAAGCGGGTAATGGCCTTTTTAACTTCATTGCGAACTTCTAGGAAGAGGTTATATTCTAGCGCAACAGATTTTTCTTCGGCTTCCAAAATCAAGGTCTCTAATTTCTTCAATTCTGGCGTAATAAAGCGTTCCGCATTGGTTAAAGTCTGTTTCCGTTCATATTTGCCCTCTTCTAAGTTAGCAAGATTGGATTTCGTAATTTCAATGTAATAACCAAATACGCGATTGTAGCCGACTTTTAGTGTTTTAATTCCAGTAGCTTCACGTTCACGTGCTTCTAATTCTGCCAACCACGTTTTCCCGTTGGTCATAGCCTCACGGTACTGATCCAACTGCTCGTTGTAGCCATCCTTAATGACATTGCCTTCAGTAATTTGCAGCGGCGCTTCGTCCTTGATCGCTTTTTCAATCAAATCCACTAAATCATCCATTGGTTCCATATCCACCAATAAATCATTCCACTCGCCTTGGTTGATGCCAGTCAATAACTGACGGATCTGGGGTACCTGCATCAAAGAAGTTTTCAATTGGATCAGATCACGGCCATTGACATTGCCAAAGGCCACTCGACCAGCTAAACGTTCCAGATCGTAAACCTTTGTGAGGGATTCATTCAGATCCATCCGTTCAAAATAAGCATTCAATAAGGAAGAAACCATCGCTTGACGTGCGTTGATCTGACGCTTTTGGATCAATGGACGATCAATCCATTGCTTCAATAATCGACCGCCCATCGCGGTTTTTGTTTCATCCAACAGCCACAAAAGAGTGCCCTGCTTTTTGCCTGTTCGAATCGAACGAGTCAATTCCAAGTTGGTTTTTGAGAAATAGTCCAGCTTCAAGAAATGCTCCGGCTGGTATTCTTCTGCTTTTTGGATATGGCCTAAGCTGCGTTTTTGTGTGACAGATAAATACGTCAGTAGTTTGCCAGTCGCTTCTTTTTCTAATTCATCTGTGATATCGGCGGTCAGAAAGCTGAATTCCGCATTGTCCTCGATCGTTTCCTGCCTTGAAAAGACCAAGCCAAGTCGTTCCGCAAGATTTTTCTGCAAACCTTCAGGGATTTCACTGCCTAAAACAATTTCTTTTGTTTGTAAAGCCGTCGCTTCATTCATTACGGCTTCTTCATCATGCAGTAGCGCTGTTTTTAATTCACCGGTTGAAAGATCAACGTAAGCAAAACCGAACTTGTCTTTGACTTGGGTAACAGCAGTCAGAAAATTATTGGCTTTGGCTTCGATACCTTTGCCTTCCATCAGTGTTCCTGGTGTGATCAATTGGACAACTTCCCGTTTGACCATGCCCTTTACCTGCTTCGGGTCTTCCATTTGTTCACAAATAGCAACCTTGTAGCCCTGTTCGACTAAGGTGTCGATATAGCCCTGAGCAGAATGATGCGGTACGCCGCACATGGGGATCGGGTCGTCTGCATTCCGATTTCTACTGGTCAAGGTCAGCTCTAACAACTGCGAAACCTTGATCGCGTCTTCGTTGAAGAGTTCATAAAAATCCCCTAATCGGTAAAATAAAAAGGCGTCTTTATATTGGTCCTTGATCGCCAAATATTGTTCCATCATTGGTGTGTTCTTCGTTTTTTGAGGCATTATTGCGCTCCCTCCCCTGTAACTTCATCTGCTTCTAAGGCTGCATTGACTTCTTTTTGGATCATTGTGGTCAGATGCTGAAGCAGATCATTGGCTTCATAAAGTTGTTCACGATAGGCGATTACTAACGGATGCTGATCAAACTCCTTAGTCAGACGATCCGCTTCTTTCATTGCTTCCCGTTCGGCTTCTGGTTTGCCATAATGAGCAAACTGAACCGCGTCTTTTTGTGCAGCTTTGATGCCTTCTTCCAATTGCTGAAGCGTGTCGTTTTCCGCTACTCGCTTTTGAAGCTGCTGGAAACGAGTGATCACTTCATTTTCACCTAATAATGCTGTTAAATGAGATAAAGCCGCTTCGACGGCGGCTTCATTTGTTAAATTCATTTTATCCCTCTGCTTCTATTCTCTAAATGGACGATCTTCATTGATTAAGATCGTTTCGATTTTTTGTCCATGACCATTTTTGTCAATATCAATCACACAAGCGGACAATACGGTGCGCCCTTCTTCAATCACTTCAAACCGTTGCGGCAATGCCGTTAAAAACTTTTCAATGATCGGTTCCTTTTTCATGCCTAAAATGCCATCATATGGACCGGTCATCCCGACGTCGGTCAGATATGCCGTCCCTTTTGGTAAAATACGGCCATCATTGGTTTGGACATGGGTATGGGTTCCAACTACAGCTGAAACGCGTCCGTCCGCAAACCAACCCATCGCTTGCTTTTCGCTGGTGGTTTCGCCATGAAAATCTACAAAGATATACGGTGTACGTTTTTGCGCCTCCGTAATCAGCTGATCAGCAATGCGGAAAGGATCATCCAAATCGGTCATAAATGAACGCGCCTGCAAGTTGATGATCGCCAGCTCCAACTCATTCACCTTCACATATAAATGGCCTTTACCTGGTACGCCTTCTGGAAAATTTGCTGGTCGGATCATTTTTTTCGCGTCAGCGATAAAGTCAAAAATCGCTTTATTATCCCACGTATGGTTCCCCATGGTAACTACATCGACCCCATCTTGCAAAAATTTCTTATAGATTTTTTCTGTAATGCCACGGCCTGCCGCCGCATTTTCACCGTTAACGATCGTCAACTGTGGATGGTATTTTTTCTTTAAACGCGGTAAATAGTCACTCAACATCTGCCGACCTAATGAACCAACAACATCCCCAATGAATAGTAAGCGCACTTTTTTTCCCCTTCTCTAGTTAAGCATCTTGTCTTATTATAGTTGTTTTTGCTTGAAAATAAAAGATTCCATTCGACTTGCTGTAAGCAATTTAAAAATAAAAAAACTACGAGCAGCAACGCACTCGCAGTTTTTCATTATTAAACAACCTCAACCGTATCGTCTTTATCCCAATGTGCCTTCTGCTCGCTTTTTGCACGATAGCTTTGAACATGCTCCCAATTCTTAGGGTCCTGTTGGTAGGTACTGAAATCCAAATCATCGACTAGCCATTTTTTCTGTTCCTCATCATAAACAAGGCTCGCGATTGCGTTTTGTGCATCCGTCGTCAATGCCTCATCAATCCCAACTTCCTCGACTAATTGCATCGAACGCTTGAGATCGATATAGACATCGAATTGAGCTTTTGTTTGTCCTGTATTCACCGAAATTGAATCGCAATTGAGCTTGATTGACTGAAATTGCTGGTCAAAGCTTTTCAAGTAAGGCTTTAGTTCTGCAAAACTCAATTGCAGCTTTTCCTTATGTGATTTAGAAGCGATTAGCTGCGAAACATTCAAACCATCGCGAATTCCTTGATTGAAGGAATCAAAATAATTGACGACTGATGCTAGTAGATGCTTTTGGAACCCTTGATTGTTCTCATACAGGCTATTCTCTTTCACTGTCAGCCGCTGATCCTCTGCTTTGAGATCAACCTGCTCTTGAACCTTTTTTGAGCCAAATTTCGGATGCGCCATTTCATAGGTTACGTTGTATGTTCCTGGTAAAAAAGGACCATAAGTATATTTATTCCAGTCCTCAACGAAATCTCCAGAAACCTCCTGTGCTTGGATCGTGGTTCGAAGATCGGTACCTTTAGGCAATTCTACAATAAGAAATCGTGCATTTGGATAGATTTTAGCTGGCTTTAAAAAGGAAGCTCCCTCTTCAATCGAAAAATATTCATCCTTTTTTAAAAGCTTAGTGATCTGCTTTTTTTTCAGCTTTTTTACCTGCTGTTGAAAAAGAACTTGTGCGTCTTTGCTGATTTTTTTCTTATTTGAGTAGCTAGGCATGTACCGCTTGATTAACGTCTCATCATTTTCAATCAGTGCAGTCGCTAAACGATCCACCGTAGCATCTACACTATTTTTATATCTAGAATAGCTGACAAAGCTGAATAGGATCACGATGACTAATACGATCGTTGCCAGCATTCCAGTCTTTTTAGTCATTAAGCCCGCCTCTGAAGGCCTCTTTCATTGATTTGAAATGATAATTTCGACTTTCATTTGCGGAATTGATCTCCCACTTACCGTCTTTTTTCTCTAACTTCACCTGATAACCTTCACCATTCATATTTTCATCGGTGTTGATTGGTGCTTCATTGATCTTTCCAGGCAATTCCTGCAATAAATATTTTTCTGCATCTCGACGCACACTAGTATAATCAGTGTATTTACCTTCATTCTCTTCTACGAATTTGTCTATGATTGATTCGGTATCAACATCATCCAAAAAGACCATTTCTGGACGTACGTAGATGACTGCTGATTCTGGGAAGAATTCTTTAAAGCTGTAAGTTACCTTGCCCTTTTCAGCATTGGTCTGTTGAAGTTGAGTTATAACCTTTTCCAACTCTGCTGTTGAAGGATCATAGTTTGTAAAATCTTCCTTCAAGCTATTGACGCTGTCTTCTTTAAAGGTTTTGCTTTCCGCTTCTAGATCATTGGCTAACTCAAGTTTCCCTGCCGCCTTCTTATCTTCTTCTTTCACTTCGTCAGAATTATAAAAGACTTTCGTTATATATTGACTTACCAGCGCTTGTACCGCCTTGGTGTCGTCATTGTATTTTTTTGTATCAAGCTTCAGCTCGATGCTTTCATCCTTCTCGTCTTCAGAATAGTACATAGCTTCATAATGTAGATCATATTTTGCATCTTTTTTGACTTCAAATACCAATGGCTCAGTAAAGCTCTTATCCTCAGATAGGCTCTCATTACTCATAACTTTAAAGTTATCATTGGAATCATAAACGTGCTCTGAAGAAACCTTCTTCCCATCTTCATCGTACAAAGCGAAATCGTTAGAAGAAACATCCAATTTCTCTTTTGACTTATTTTTGACTTTAATATCCAGTGCTAGGAAGCCTGTCTCATCATCAACCTTTTTCCCATCAGGTATGATGTAGCTGCCTCCTTCAATGCTCATTTCAACTTTTGATGTTTGGGCTGTATTTTCCTTCTCATTCGCTTTTTTTGTGTCGCCACCGCCGGAGCAGGCAGTCAATGTTACTAATAGACTACTCAATAAAATCAACCCACTAAATCCCCTAATTTTTTTCATGCTTTTTCCTCCCATATGTTTCATTTTTGATTAATAAAAAAACGCGTATTACATATATGATAAACGGAATTAACCCTTTTCGTCAACATGATTAAAGAAATTAACAACACATCTAATAATATTAAAAAAAACAAATAAAATTAATAGAAGAAATGTTAAAAAAAGAGCTAATAATATTTATAACTATTTAATTTGTGATTTTTACTTTCTAGCTTTTCAAGCAATGAAGTCGTTCCTCTTCTGCTGCTTATTTATGCAATGACCTGTTAAATAATAAAGAAATGAATTCCTACTGTGTGTTTTTGTGAAGCGTTTGTCTTCTAAAAAAAGAGGCTACGACAAAAGTAATTGTCATAGCCTCTAGCAGTTTAAGTTTATTATTAATGCACCAATTCTAATTGGCGTAGTGCTTTATAAATTCCATCTTGATCATTGGTGTCCGTCACGAGATTGGCGGCATCCTTAACATGATTGGCAGCATTTCCCATTGCCACACCCGTTCCCGCCAAATTCAGCATTTCAATGTCGTTGTTGCCATCACCAAAGGTCACGATATTTTCTGGTTTGATCCCGACTTTTTTCGCTAAAGCTAAAATCGTTTGTGCCTTAGAACCAGGATTAGGAATGATATCAACACTATTCTCGTGCCAGCGAACCAAACGAAATTCTGGGAAAGCCGCTTCAAACTCCTCATCCATTGACTGATCATAAAAGGCACAGCCTTGGTATACTTCATGTTGAGAGAAATAATCTGGTTCATACTCTGGCGCCTGTTGTCCAAAAGAAGACATCGCATTGCGAACCTTTTCCTTGTCAAAATCAGTTACCCGCCCGAAAGAATCTAATCCGAAGAGCATAATGTCGATCTCTCGTTCCGTGGCAAAATCAATCATACGAGTCAACGCTTCACGATCCAGCGTATGCTTATACACCTGCTCATGATCTAAAAATCCTGCAGAACCATTGCAAATAATGTAATTCGTACAGCCTAACTGATGAATCACATCGCCAGCCAACAAGCGGGACCGTCCCGTCGCAATAGTCACTAAATGTCCAGCCTCACGCAATGCCTTCAACGCCTTCATCGTGCTTTCCAAAGGTTTTCTTTGGCTGCTCAACAAGGTACCATCAATGTCTAGTGCGATTAATTTTCTTTCCAAAATTTATCTCTCCATTTTTATGTATTTGCTGCCCTCACGTAGGGCTAACTTACTGAATGAATGCTGCTGTATAAAATCTCTTACCCAATCAGGATTCACCTTACTATAGTCACGCAATGCCCAGCCGATCGCCTTTTGGATGAAAAATTCATCTGTTGTTAGATCCGCTAAGATCGCTTGCGCCAACAATTCTGTATCGGTGCTTTCTTTAAACATCAACTGTAAATTGATCGCTACACGCCGATACCAAAAATTCTCATGCTGATAGAAAAAACGATACACCTGCTCCAACTCTGCTGGATGCGCTAAAACCCACGTAGAAAACACCTTACGCCACGCATCAATACTGTCCCACCAAGTTTTTTCACCTAATAAAGGAAGCAATGCCGCCAGATCCGCTAGTGAAAAACGCAGAATGTTCTTTTGTGCCAAATCAATCGCGTAATACTGATATTCTCGTTCATTCATTCGATAGTTGCGAAAAATCTCTTGTATCAGTTCTTCGATTGATAACATGGTGCTTTCTTTTAAAAAGGGCCGTTCCAATAGTGCTCGCTGCGGCTTTTTGACTCCGCAAAAGGGAAAAAGATCCTTCATGTACCGAGCCATTGGTTCCGCAATCTCGGGTTGATACGGAAAAATCAATGCGTTCATCCTTAATCTCCTTATTCGTTTTAAAGTAAGATTTTTTTCAAATAAAAAAATTAGGTCGATTCAAATGCCGTATATCATTCAACTAATGCGTTTATCTACTATTTTACGAACTAGCTCGTAACTAAGTTCGAATTTTTCTAACGTAAGATTCTCGTACGCACACCATTCTTCTAAATACGCTGAAGCGTAAAGAAAAACTGGCAAAGTTGTACTGACATCCTTCATTGTAGAGAAGTTTCAGAGAATTTGCAAAAGCTTCTTACACTATTCTGTTTCAATCTTTTCGCTGTCTTAGAAAAAAGCAATCGTTTTTTGCCAGCACCCAACAATTAACACATTTTTTTCAAAAAAGCAACACTTGAACTTGACTCTGCCCGCTCTTTTCCGTTATACTGACGTTTGTGTAAAATAATGCAGCAGAAGAATAATAGCCCGTCCCCAGTTCGTTGCCAGTATTGGTTCAATTGTGTAACCGCGGCTGCGAAGGTGAAGATTGAAGAACGAACTACACGGATATGAATTTTTCAACGGATTATTTTACTCCAAAACAATTTATTGGAGGAATTTTTAATGTCACGTTATACAGGACCATCATGGAAACAATCTCGTCGTCTTGGTATCTCATTATCAGGAACAGGTAAAGAATTAGCACGTCGTCCATACGCTCCAGGTCAACATGGACCAAACAGCCGTGGAAAGAAATCTGAATACGGCTTGCAAATGTCAGAAAAACAAAAATTACGTTTCATCTACGGATTAAACGAACGTCAATTCCGTAACTTATTCGTACGCGCTAGCAAAATCAAAGAAGGTAAACATGGTGTTAACTTCATGATCTTACTAGAACGTCGTCTAGATAACGTTGTTTACCGTTTAGGTTTGGCTTCAACTCGTCGCCAAGCTCGTCAATTAGTAAACCACGGTCACGTAACTGTCGATGGCAAACGTGTTGACATCGCTTCTTATGAAGTTGAAGTTGGCCAAGTTATCGGTATCCGTGAAAAATCTAAAAACATGGTTACAGTAAAAGAAGCAGTTGAATCAGCTGTTGGTCGTCCAGCTTTTGTTAGCTTCGACGATGAAAAATTAGAAGGTTCATTATCTCGTTTACCAGAACGTGATGAAATCAACCCAGAAATCGACGAATCATTAGTCGTTGAATTCTACAACAAATTAATGTAAGACTTCTTACAGACAACAACACCCGCATCCTGATTGAGGATACGGGTGTTTTTTGTCTGTAAATGCCGAAAATCGATTCGACTTAGTTGCTATCCGACATATTAATCCATTATAGTTTTAATACTTGAATAACCTAAACTTGTTCGTATGAAAAAAGATTGATCAGATTTTTATTTACAAGTATTTATCGTGATTCAAATCGTGTACTTAATCCAGTCTTCTGGTTGAAATTGATTATAGATTTTTTAGTATCTTACTTTTTTGTTTGATAATTAATGAACGCACCTATTAGATTGGCATCATTTGCAAATCTACATCGAGTTATCTCTGCATGCTTCAATCCTTTCGGCAAAGGAATGGTTTTAAAAAAAATAGCATAGTTTTGAATTATTGATTCTATAAAATAATCATCCTGACTTATTCCCCCACCAAGAACAATTTTTTCTGGCGAAAAGATAAACTGTAATGAAATTAAACTATTTACTACGCAATTAATATACTCACCATAAATTTTATTAGCTTCAGAATTTCCTGATTTCACTATTTCCATCATTGATTCGCCTGTTAATTTTTCTAAATTCAATTGTTGTTTCACTTTTTCAACTAATGACGGAACACTTAATTCATCACCTAAAAATTGTCTTCTACCATTTTCCAAATTCGAAGAAACCATAAGTGAAAATTCTCCTGCATACAAATTAGAACCTGAATAGATTTCACCGTTGATTATAATAGCTCCACCTACACCTGTACCTAAAATAAAAGCCAGACCATTTTTCACATTTCCAAGATTTCCAAATTGCATCTCTGCGAGCGCTGCGCATCGCGCATCATTCGCAACATGAATATTCATGGGAAAACTGTTCTGAAGAAGATCATAGAAATTAATTCCATCTAAATAACGCAGAGAACCTCCGTGTGTAATATCACCCGTCGAACTATCCATAGTTCCAGGAAGGCTAAAAGATAATCCAACAATCGAGAACTCTTGATTCAATTCTACTATTTTTTTGATTGAATTTAGAAAATCGTCAAGACAGGTTCTAGGGGTAACTACTTTCCCCTGTTTGAGTATTTCTACGCTTTCATTCATTACACCCCATTTGATGAATGTTCCACCTACATCTAGACTTAGAATATTCAATTGATATCTCCCAACTTTCAGTTATAGTTTATTCATTTAACGTATTATGTCCGTTGCTGGATATTACTTTTTTATAAAAATAAAAGCTCTCTTTTTTATATCGTTTCATGCTTCTTTCATTAAAATTATCTCGATCAACATAAACTAGCCCATACCTTTTATCCATTCCATCATTAACACTAAGTAAATCTATGAAAGACCATGGACAAAATCCAATCAAATTGACACCATCCCGTATAGATAACCCTAATTGATGAATATGATCATTTAAATAAGCAATTCTCTTATTATCATAAATTTTTCCATCGACTAACTCATCAGTATCAGACCAACCACACTCTGTAATCAAGACTGGAATATCTGGATATCTGTCGTGTAGTTGCTGTAACGCATAACGAATGCCAACAGGGTCAAATGACCAACCCCAGTTAGTATACTCAAGCCATTTAGATTTACATACTTCAACATTTTCCATCAGCGCTTTTTTAGGATCAAAAACATCTTTTTGTCTGAAAGTCGTCGTACAATACCAATTAACGGCAAGATAGTTAGCAGTTCCCTCAGATAAAATTTTCATTTCTTCTTTTGATATAGGAAGAGAGATTCCAGCATTTTCCAACATATTCAAATATTGTTGAGGAATTTTTCCCCTTAGTGAGATATCCATTAGCGAGAAAGAAAACATGTCTTCAATCGTTTTCGCTAATAAAACATTTTCTGAGGTACCATTTTCAGGCAAGGCTGTAATATAAGAAACAGCAGGACCAACTTTTAATTTGGGATACTTATGTTCCACTAAACTAAAGACTTTTGCTTGAGCGATACACATGTTAATATTCGCATACTGGGCCTTTTTATATAACTCTGAAGAATCAGTGTCTTCAATTCCCATAATATCTGGTTGATTTACCATTACATTCTGTTCGTTGATAGTTAACCAATAGGTAACTTTACTACCGTATTCCTTCAATAGAAAGGTTGCGTAATCAAAAAAGCTATTAATTGACTGCTTAGATTCCCAACCACCAAACTTTTCAATTAAAGACATAGGATAATCAAAATGAAACATTGTTACGATTGGCTCTATTCCATTTGCGTTTAACAAATCAATTAATCGGTGATAAAATTCTACTCCTTTAGGATTGATTTCTTTTGTATCTCCATTTGGAAAAATCCTTGTCCAGCTAATTGAAAATCGATAAGCTTTGAGACCAAGCTCTACCATCAATTGAACATCTTCTTCAAGATGATGGTAATGATCTACTGTAACTGTCGTATCCATCTGTATATGATTTTTCTTTTTAGTCCTCAAATCAGCAACCGAAATGCCTTTTCCCTCTGCATACGCTGCCCCCTCAACCTGAAATGCTGAAGTACTGGCTCCCCAAAGAAAATCGTTTGGAAAAAATTGATTATTCACTTATTAATCTCTCCTCATTTGCCACTTCTTCTTTATCTAAGTATTTAAAGAATGGATAATAAAGTGCTACTAGAACGATCATGATTACAATTCTGACAACAACTCCTTGCCACCCCATTGTAAAGAATGCTGCAATAAATTTAGGGACTGTCCAAGGTAAAATAACTGCAGAAAAATTTGGGTTATAAGAAGTAATAAATCCAATTTGTACAGCAATAAAGCCAATACCACCGGATACAATCGTGCTTAAAACAAATGGTACAAACATGATAGGATTCAACATGATAGGAAAACCAAATATTACTGGTTCATTGATATTAAAAATGTTCGGGATAGTCCCGAGTTTTGCAAAGGAACGATATCTCTTGGATTTCCCAAAAAATAGAATACATATCATCAGGCTAAGAGTGCTACCAGTTCCATCATTATTCATAAAATCAAAAACTACTAAATTGTTGAAATACTTAACAGATTCGCCCGCATTAAATTGTTCTATAGACATCATCATCATGGTCATAACGACTGGAGTGATTACAGACATAATCGCATTTGGATGAATCCCGAAGAAAAACAATATGTTTGCTAGAACATAAATTAAAAATAATGAAGGCACAGACGCGCCTATATCTAAAAGCGGTTTGGCGACACTTTCATTGATAAAAGAAAAAATTGTTCCGAAACTTGTGAAACTAAATCCTAGTCTTACTATAAAAACAAAAAATAATAATATGATTCCAATGAAGATTGGTTCAAACGACATAGTTACCATTGGTGGTACTGTATCAGGCATTTTTAAGACTAGTTTTTTATTTTTTACAAGTTTTGAGTAAGTCCACGGAATAAAAATACCAATAAGCATAGAAACAAATATCCCTGAACTTCCGAGATTACTAGACAAAAAACCTCCAACACTTTCATCTCCAACCGTTATTTGTTGAGGAGATAAAATAAGAAAAGCGGCTAGAGAAAATAAAACTGCTGTAATTTCTTTTATTTCAAGCAATTTTGAATAGCTATAAGCAATAGCAACTGTAGTGAAAAGTGCTAATACACCCATTGTTCCTCCAGAGATTGCATTTAATTGCTCTGTTAAACCGATTTTCTGAAAATACTCAGCAACTCTAGGTATAGGAAAACTACCTAATAAAGAAAAGATAGCCGCTCCCAAAGTTAAAGGCAATGTCAACATCATACCGCCAGATAGCGCTTGCAATATTTTGACTTGTCCAAGTTTTGACATTGCTGGAACTATTTTTTCCGATATTTTTTTATTCATAAAAAAACCTTCCTTTCATAAGATAAAACTATATTAACAATACCCTAACTTCTTTTGTTTCCAACTTAATAAAGAAATTTACAATCTGTATGACTATTTTCATGAGTATGAAAATTTGATATACTTTGTAGACTAACATACTCATACAGTACGTCGAGGTGAAAAAATGGAAAGCTATATCAAAATGCTAGATTATTTGAACACACACGAGTTAGACAGCTCTTATGCCCGTATCATTATCTATCTAATTAAACATATTAATAACGTTCCAAAACTTTCTATTACTGAGTTAGCGAACGAATGTTTTGTATCTAATGCAACCGTTTCTAGATTTGCTCGTTTTTTTCAATATGAGAATTTTCAATCTTTAAAAAAAGAACTAACTTTGCCATCTCAATATAAACCTGAATTCAATTTCAGGATGAATAGTAAATCAGTAGATTTGATTACTGACAATCCAAAAGAATTTTTAAAAAAATACTCACAGGCTATTATCAATTCTATCGAGGATGTATCAGAAAATATCGATATTGAAAAGGTAGATAAAATACTCACCTTAATAAATAAGCAAAAGAAGCTTTTTTTATTCGGCTCACCTAGTTCACTTAATCTGTTGCAAGAGATACAACACGGTTTTTTTATCTCAGGATCTGTTATATATACTGGTGAGACAATTGCCGATTTCGAAAGATTGACTAATTATATTGATAGTCAATCTTTTGTAATCGTATTATCCTCATTCGGAAATTTTCTTTCAGAAAATACGAAATTGATGAATGCCATCATAAATATGGATTGCGAGACCTGTTTCATTACACAACATACAGAAAATCTAATTTCTACTTCATTTGACCACATTATCTCCGTTACAAAAAGAAATTATATCGAAGCTGGAAGTTATCCAACTATTTTATTTTGTGAATACTTTGTAAGAAGATACTTTTCATTATTTAGAAAAAAATAATTTTGGTCCTTTTATTTTTACATTCTATTTTCTTCCAAAACAACTGTAGGCACACATATCAAAAATGATTCACTTTCCTATATGCCCCACGATTGAGTTTTTTGACTTAGTTACATTTGAATAGTATATGATTTTTCATATATAGGTAATGCTATTTCCACAGACTTTTAGCTACATAAAGAATAACAATTCTACAACAAATTAATGTAAGACTTCTTACAGACAACAACACCCGCATCCTGATTGAGGATGCGGGTGTTTTTTGTCTTCTATTTCAAATTCTGACTATGAATTCTTTTTAAAAATTACTAAAACGCAGATTTACCCTTTTCGTCTAGAACCGTCCGTTACTCGGCCATTCCTTTGATAATCGTCACGAAGGAAATATCATACATTTGTGCATAAGGTTTAACGTAGACTTCAAAATCGATGCCATTGCTGCTAGGTTTAACCTTAACCACAGTGCCGATAACAAGATCCGCTGGCGAATTTCCACCCAAACCGGAAGTTCGAACAACGTCCCCTTCTTTAATCTCTTTTTCTTTAGTAACCTGCGAGGCGATCAATTGCTGTTTTTTTTCTTCATATTTATTTAAGATCCCAAAAGACTCCCCATTATTTGTACCTATTTTTATTGGAAAATGGTTACTGTTTTGATTATCAGAGGTCAATAATTCAATTTTGGATGACTGTTCTCTAACCTCCGTCACCCGACCAATCACCCCTTTTTGAGACATAACCGCCATGTTTTCCGTCACGCCGTCATCACTTCCTCTATCAACGATAAGCTCATCCTGCCAGGTGTCTGGAGAACGTGTGATGACCGTTGCCGAGACCTTCTCATAATCAGTCAATGTTTTGCTTAACTCCTCTTCAACCTTTAGACGTTCGATTTCTTGTGCTTGATTTTTCACGTTCTGTTTCAAATCATCGTGTTGCTCGATCTCGCCTTTTAGATTTTTATTTTCTTCATACGTATTTACCAGTCTAGACAAGGAATCAATACTCCCGAACCATCGTCCAGGTATCATAACGATATCCCCAACAACAGACAGTGGATCATTCATCGCAGTATCTGCATCGTTTTTCTTCCATCGATTTACTACTGTAACTAGAATGACTGCCATAGCCAAAATTACCACGACAATCATCCACCTTTTTAAACGAAACTTTTTCACTTAGGCACCCTCTATAAACTATTCGACTTTTACCAACAACCAAAAACAAATCCTTTGTTGCTTCAATTTTCTGTTAACCGCTTTCTAATGTCAATGATAGATTCAATAATCTAAAACTGGAATTCAACTGTTTATGCTGTATCTCGAAAAAAGTAATTTCGTTTTTTGGTAACTATCTATTTTATTTGAAGACAAAAAAGATCGAAATGCGCTGAGCTTTGTTTTCCTGTTGGATATTTTTGTAATTGTACAAAAGTCATTCAAAAACCGTTACCCTAAATAGCTATAGTATAATTAGCAGTAATCTAACTTATAACGGAGGAAATGAAATGAAAAAATCAGAAACTATTGAAACACTCGCGACAATCGAAGAGATCGTTACCGTTGTACCTGAAAAGTAGTACTGGGAAATGTAAAATTTGCCATTGTTTCTTACGTTGTTGATGGATTCAAGTATGTTTCAAAGAAAAGTATAACTGTTCCTTTAGGTTATCAAGTTGGTGATACGATAAAAATCAGATATGACAAAAATGAACCCACAAGATTTAAACGCCTTTCACCACGATTTGCATAGCGCTAAATTGATACCGAGTATGGCTTTAATTATCCGACAACATCTCTTTATGTCCCTAACATATCATCCTGTAAGACCCACAGTTACTTCTTATTTCTTATAGTATTCTGCTTTAAATTATTTAATTTCGTGTCCTTATCAAAAAAATTGATTACATGCAAAACACCTTGAGCTAATCAAAAACGCTATTTTTAAAGGTTATGTTGACGAGAGCCTCCTTATCAATGATAATTGTTAGCTGACATCGAATGAAAAGGAAAAGAGTGAAAAAATGAAATACTGTCCTAATTGCGGTACTGAGGTACGCTCAGAAGCAAATTTTTGTCCAGCCTGCGGATATAACTTAGAACAAACAAGACCAGCAGTTGGTCCTCAAAAAGATCCCGAAAACAACGTGCCCTTTTATCAACCAAAAATCGAAGAGCCGCTAAAGCTTGAGCTGGAAAAAGCAGATGGCTTACACATTACTCGTGCTGAAATCAAAAAACAGGCACAGGAAAAACTGTCCGGCAGATATGGTGAATGGTGTAAAACAATCATTTTGCTGGTCGGTGCGAATTTTATCGCCGGCTTTATTTTTCAAATTGCCTACTTTCGTTTTTTTACCAACGGCGTGCTAAGAATACTTAGCCCCTATGACTACTACGACAGCTATGGTTACGGCTATAATTATAACTACATCCAACCGTATACATCGCGGCTTTCGCTAGTTGCTTGGTTTCTAATCATGGTGGCGGCCTTTATTCTGATCTTTTTGATCGCCGCTTTATCGACCGCTGTCTTGCAATGGTGCGCGATCCACACCTTAAGAGGCAACCGAGCAGATGGATTACAAATCTTCGCGTACTTTATCAAGGCGCAAAAAAATCGTGTATTGAAGGCAAATATTTTAATCGCCATCTATACCTTCCTTTGGTCGATGCTGTTCGTCATCCCAGGTATTGTAAAGAGTGCATCCTATGCTATGACGAACTATTTATTGGAAAAAGAGGACAACTTAAGTGCTGCGGATGCGATTTTATTAAGCCGTCAAATCATGCATGGCTATAAGCTGGAATTTTTGATCCTGCGCTTTTCCTTTTTCTTCTGGAATCTCACAGCAATCTTCCAGCTTACGAATTTTTACGTGATGCCTTACCAGAATGTGACAGAGATTCAATTTTTAGACCGACTTTATGAACATTACATCGAACAAAACAAAGAAGTCGAAGCATAGAAAAAACGTCAGCTAAATGTTTTAGCTGACGTTTTTTTATTTATTCGTTCTCGCCTGTCTGCTTTGATACATCTGCTTAAAGACATAGATCGCGATAAATAATGCAAACATGCTTAACAGACCAAACAGAATAGTCTTCGTGCTGCCGGTCAAATTGCTGCCGACATATGAGTAAACCACCGTTGCCGGAAGCTGCCCGATCCCTGTTGCGATTAGGAAGGGAATCGGCTTAATCGCCGTTAATCCCGCCGCATAGCTGATAAAGTCAAAAGAGATAAATGGCAGCAGACGACAGATCAAAATCGTGTGTTTCCCATAACGATCAAAATACGCGTCTAACTTCTCCAGCGAAAAGTTCTTGTTCAACCGTTCAACAATATCTCGTCCTGCAATTCGTGCGATATAAAAACAAACCAATGCTCCCGCCATCGCACTCGTCCATGAAAGCAAAGCTCCTTGCCACCAGCCAAAAACCGCAGCATTCGCAAACGTAATCAAAAAGGCCGGCAATGGCGCGATGATTGATTGGAACATCATCAGCAGAAATGAGATCACGACTGCCCAAACTCCAAAAGACCGTAAATAGCCCACGATACTCTCTACACTCATGGAACGAAAGAGCATCAACACTTGTGTAACCTTCGAACGAATCCTCGGAATAAAGTAAAAGCCGACGACCGCCAGCACTATCACAAGAATCAATAGGATTCGAGCGAAAGTTCGCTTGTTCATTTTAGACATTATTTTTCTACTTCCTCAACTTTTGCCCATCGATAATATGAGCCATCATAATTTTTTACTTGTTTGAAGCCGCACATCTCCATCACTAGCTCCATGTAAGCTGAACGAATTCCAGCCGTACAATAAGTGACGATCTGATCCTTTTTAGATAAACCAGCATCTTCAAACAACTTCGTTAACTCTTCTTTACTCTTTAGCTTGCCGTTTTTCTGGAACAGCTCCGTGAAGCGCAGATGAATCGCGTCAGGCAAATGACCACCTTTGGCCTCGCCGTACAAGACCTCGCCTTTGTATTCTTTGTCCTCACGAACGTCGACAACTTTGTAGTCAGCATAATCCTTTTTCAATTCATCCGTCCTAATCATATGCTTTTGATCAATCGAATCAATCGTCACATCAACTGGATCTAGCTCCGTACTCTCATACGCTGTTTTAAGCCCCGATTTTTTCAAATCCGTAAAGCCACCGTCGACCATCTTGACATCCTGATAGCCGGCCGCTAATAATTCCCAAGCGATCCGTCCATCATCGCCCCAGCCTTTTTGCGCACCAGCAAACAGGACCACTTCCTTGTCCTTCGCGATCCCTTTTTCACCTAATCGCTTGCCTAATTCTGCGGGTTCAAGCACCAAGCCCCATTTCTCATCGCCGGAGGCCCCTTCTTCGACTGAAGCTAAATTTTGCCAACCAATTACAGTCGATCCTTTGATCGTACCTTTATTGGCCTCTTCTTCACCCCGCGCGTCAATTAAAATGAGGTCATCCAGATTTTTTTTAACGTACTCTGCATCCACAATATACTCACCAGTAAAAGCCGTTGTTTCTTTTTCGGCTGATTTAGAAGTGTCCGCTTTCTCGTCACCGCCGCCGCAACCTGTTAAACCTAAAGAAACTAACGCCAATAGCCCAATCATTGTTTTTTTCATCTTTTTCTCCATTCATTTGTCGTTTTGTTGCTCCGACATTCCTGCCGAAGCCCAGGAATCTCCATCCTTTTGTCTGATAAAGTTATTTTGCTAAATAGTTCGACCATAAATCCGCTATAAATTTAGACGTAGTCCTTAAACTAACTAAACTGCAAAAAGCAAAACTGACAGCTAGCTCTATTTAATGGATTCATTTTTCTAAAAGGCAGAAAAATGATTTCGCTTTTCGCTTCGCGTATCATTTTGCTAAACAGTTCGACCATAAATCTGTTATAAATTTAGGCGTAGTCCTTAAACTAACTAAACTGCAAAAAGCAAAACTGACAAAAGGAAACATACCCCCATATGTTCCCAAACGACTTCTTTTAGTGAATGGATTACACTAATGGTAAACGAAGGTTCGTTAGGGAGGAGATTTTTACATTCACATTCTTAGAGACTCTAAGGCAAAGTGTTATACCTGATCACTGATGAAAATTCAAAATACTCCCTCCCCACATTCTCGATTTTTGCCCTTAGTAAAAGTATATAAAACGCTTTATCCTTTTACAACCAATCATTGGATTGCAGGCAAAATTATAGTTTCACTCGGCGCCTTTGTGGTTAACTTCCCCTACCTAAAAACTGTGCAACTCTTTTTCTAAACCCCATATTCGATTGTTCCGCTTTGATTTGTTCTTCGATTTTACCAATATCAATCTTATCACTCATTACGTTTCCCACACCTGACCGATTGGACTTATTAGCAGGTTGTGATTGCTCCAGCGTCTTTGCCTTCTTCGCCAAGGTCTCAAGCACGGGCTGCTTTGGCTCCTCTTTCTTCAGTGCTTCTTTACCCGAAAGACTTACTTTGGCTAATTGCCCGTCACTTAATTCTTTCACTGGTATCTTTTTAGGCTCCTTGTAATTTTCAATTGGAGTCACTTTCTTTTGTTTTTTATCTTCTTTATGTGAAGCCTTCTTTTCAGTTTTATTTTTCTCAACAGGCTCTTTCTGGTCTTCTTCACAAGGAAAATCAGCTATCCAGGCGTCACGGTAAATATCGACAAACTCTGTGAATTTTCGTACACCGCTTGTCTCAAAAATCGACAACAGCGTTAGAATTTTCACCGCCCCCGCAAGCTCTTCCCGCGTCTTTGTCGGATGTCCATTTTTTAATGTCCAGGTATGTTTTCGTCCATTGGCTCCTTTGAAAACAGAGCGGATAACAAATTGATGATTGGCCAATTCGTCGGTTCTGGTCGTGTCTTTTTCCTTCAAATATTCTTTATATAAACGAGCTTCCTCGGTAACTGAGCGATACTCCTTCTTATGACGATATAAGCGCGCGATAACTGTTTTCCACTCATTGGGAGTAAAGTAGTTCTCAAAAAACACACTAAAACGTCGCAACGTATGATTAGGCGTTGCGGTTAGAAATAATTCTCTGATTAACTCTCGACAGATAAAAGAAAAATCATCGGAACTGATGCAATGACGCACAAGAACGGCCACTGCATATTCCACTACCGCAGAGGCGTCACGCGTCTCGTTATAAAACTTGATGATTCTCTTTTCAAGGTTGTTTCTAAGCATATTGAACAGCTGTCTACTTCCTAATCGTTGTGTTTGCATGATCTTCCACTCCCTAATATTTGTACGTAATTTATCCAGTACCAAAAAATACGCTTACATTTCACCGGTTAAACGTTATATATCAAAAATATACCTAAACCTTAAAAAATGCTATTTCTTTCGAAAAATTTTGGTATTTTAAATAATGATTTTTTCTAATAAAAATGAATACATTACGTTTTTTTAAGCGGAAATACAGAACTGACTTGCTACGAAGTCCTTAATAAATAACGAAAAAAAGCTTCTCATTCTACTTACTGCTAGAAATCTGCCAGAAATTCTCTGATCGCTTTTTTACTGGAATCTGCATCCGGATAAACATGGTTCGATTCATGGAATCCGTCTTATTTTTTTCATAGACGACTTCACACACATAATCACCGACGATTTGATAATTTTGCTGCTGAAGCGCCGCTCTGAATTTACTCAATGCAGGCAGTTCTTCCTTAAAGGAATGACAATAAAAAGTAGCATATAGCCCGCCTCTTAGTGTTTTCAGCTGTTTAAAATGACTAGGTGTAAAAATGAACAGCTCCTTGGATACAAAATTTTCTGCTAAAAAATCTGGTCGCGGCATGATCGTTCCTACTCGATTAAAGCGGCCAATCGGCATGTTTAATTGACCTATATGATTTTTAAACTCTCTTAGATAGAACTCATACTCCACCTCTGTCATTTCATAAATGTTTTTATCGATCGTGTACGTCAAAATCGGTCGCGGCGGAAAATGTTCTACCTCTATTTCTGTTTGCCCTTGCTTTTCTTGAAAAATCAGCGCGCCTGCCTGAAAGGAATCGATGTCTTCTAATTGCTGATCAAGGGCAGCACGCAGTTCCAGCAGCTCTGCTTTCTTCTTTTCAACCGTCTGACTCAGTTCCGCCAACCCGGCCGTATCATTCATGATATGCTTGATCTCCTCCAATGAAAAATTGAACTGCTTCAAAAATTGGATATTATCAACGGCCGCCGACTGATTGATATGATAATAGCGATAATTACTTTCTGCATCAATATAGGCTGGATGCAGCAAATCAATTTGCTCATAGTAGCGCAGGGTTTGAACAGAAATATTGTTGTATTGTGCAAAATGGCCGATCTTCATTTTTGAAAACATTTTCTAAACTCTCCCTTGACTCTATAGTTACTATAGAGATTATACTATTATTGTGAAATACAACACAATATAGATGAAGGATGCCAGTTCCACTTTTCGCAGTTTTTATCGTGAAAAATAAAAAAATGTACAAAAACGTTGGATTTGGCGCCCAAGAAACTAGTGGAATGGTATACGACATGAAAATAGAATTAATTTTTCTTTGAAAAATTAATTCTTAAAAATGAATAAGGAGGCATTTCAATGGGTTTACAAAAGATCAAGGTAGTTCAGTACGGGTGCGGCAAGATGGCAAAGGTAATCATTAATTATCTGTACAAGCATGGGGCTGAAATTGTTGGGGCAATTGATACAAACCCAGAGGTTGTAGGAAAAGATATTGGTGAATTTGCCGAGTTAGGTTATACGACGGGCGTCAAGATTTCAGACAATGCGCAGGAAGTTTTTGACAATTGTGATGCAGATATTGCCTTAGTAACGATCTTTAGTTATATGCCGGAAATGTACGAATTTTATGAGATGTGTTTGAAGAATAAGGTCAATGTGATTACGACTTGTGAAGAAGCCATCTATCCGTGGAATACCTCCCCTGCTGAAACCAACAAGCTGGATAGATTAGCAAAAGACAATGGCGTGACAATCATGGGGGCCGGTATGCAAGACATTTATTGGATCAATATGCCTAGCTTGATGATGGCTGGAATGAACGATATCAAGAAGGTCAAGGGTGCGGTGAGCTATAATGTGGAAGATTATGGATTAGCTCTAGCCGAAGCACATGGAGCCGGCTATGATCTGGAACGTTTCGATAAAGAAATTGCTCAAGCAGAAAGCCTGCCATCTTACATGTGGAATGCTGGTGAAGCGATTTGTTCAAAGATGAACTGGACGATTCAAAGTATTTCCCAAAAGAGTGTGCCATTCACCTTGGATGAAGATGTTTATTCCGAGACTCTTGGAGCAACGATCAAAGCTGGGGACGCGATTGGAATGTCGGCAGTAACCACGATCCGGACTCATCAAGGTATTGAGCTGGAGGTCGAGTGTATCGGAAAAGTTTATCGTGAAACAGACGGCGATATGTGTGATTGGGAAATCACTGGCGAACCAGATATGGTCTTCTCGTTAGATAAACCAGACACTGTCGCTCACACCTGTGCGACGATGGTGAATCGGATTCCATCTGTGATCAAAGCTCCTGCTGGTTTTGTAACAGCAGAAAAAGTTGCTGGACCAAATTACATGACGTATCCGATGCATATGTATTTGTAAAACGGACAAAAAAATCGCCCGTAGACTACTGTTTACGGGCAATTTTTATCCATTAACGCAATAACGACACAATATCCTTCTTCGCTGCACTCTTCGCCGGCAGCCAGCTAAAGACAATCCCGATCACTACCGACAAGCCAAATGCCAGCGTCACCGTGAATAGATCCGGCCGTACCGACAACGGAGTGAACGTACTGATGGCAAAACCTAAAAGCATCGCGATGAGATAACCGATCGTTCCGCCGACCAAGGTCAACGAGATACCTTCCAGTAAGAATTGCATCATAATGTTGCCTTTCGTACCACCCATCGCTCGCCGTACACCGATTTCTTTGGTACGCTCGGAGACAGAAATATAGATCATGTTCATGACACCGATTCCTGAAATAAAGAGCGAGATGCCGCCAATCACCGAGATCAGTAAGGTAATACTGGTCAGCAGCATGCGCAGTTGGTCCACTTGTCCAGCCAAATCCTCTGACTTATAGCTTCCCAGTTCTTTCCATGTGCCATATTTTTTCAAAGTCTCTTCTGCTTCCTTCGAGACATTTTTTACATTGGCAGTTTGCTTTATTTTCACTTGGATCATACTGCGATCTTCAGTGTTAAAATAATGCTCATAGACATTTTCTGGCACCTCTGCAACAACGTAATCCTCAGAGGTGGAGACAATGGAACCGCCATTGCGGTCCTTCATGATTCCAACAACTTCAAATAAATGCCCGCCGATCTTGATACTTTGACCGATTAGTGCTTCTGGCTCCTCTTTTTTGATTGCTTTTGCAGCAGTCTGATCAATCACCACAACGGGATTTTCATTATAATAATCACTGGCTTGAAGAGGACGACCATACAGGACCTCGCTCCCTTCATTTTTCAATAATTTGAAACAATTCCAACGACCATCATTTCCCACATCATCAAAGGTTTGGTCTGCGTACTTGATGCCATTGCGAGAATTGTCATAATAGCTCACTGATTGCACCCCAGGGATACTCTCAATCTTACTGATATCCTCTTCGGTAAACGCATCTAACCCATTCTCATAGAAATCCCCATTTTTCGGCGTATAGGTATAACCAACACTGCCATCAAATTGATCCAATCCAATAAATTCTGACGCATAATTTTCAAAGGCGCGACCAATCGAAAAGACCGTGATCACCGCAGAAACTCCAATAATCAAACCAATCATGGTCAAAAAACTTCGCCGTTTATTTTTTCCAATGGCCTTGAAAGACGTTTTCCATACTTCACTAAACCGCATGTGCAACACCTTCTTCCAAGATCTCGCCATCTTTTACCGTAATAATCCGTTGACAATACGCTGCCGCTTCTGGATCATGGGTTACCATTAGGATCGTGACTTTTTCCTCTTCATTTAAGCGTTTAAATAATTGCATGATTTCTTCAGAGGTATGACTGTCTAGCGCACCTGTCGGTTCATCCGCCACGATAAATTTAGGATTGCCAACGATAGCCCGAGCAATCGCCACTCGCTGCTGCTGACCTCCAGAAAGCTGCTTCGGTAATTTATTGTATTTATCCGCAATCCCGACTTTTCGCAAAGCCTCCATGACCAGCGGTTTGGTTTGCTTTTGCTTCATTCCGCCATAAAGCAGCGGCAACGCCACATTTTCCATAACCGTATTGTTATCGATCAGCTGGAATGCTTGAAAAACAAAACCAACCGATTTATTCCGCAAAGCTGAGAGCTTCTCATCGTTGAAGCGATACGCATCTTCTCCTTCAAAACGATAGCTTCCTTCGAAATCACCATCTAAAAAGCTAATCGTATTGATTAGCGTTGATTTTCCTGAACCAGATGGCCCCATTACTGCGACAAATTCGTGCTCTTCGATGGTCAGACTAATATTCTTTAAGACATGAATCTGCTCCTGATCCGCCGTGTATAATTTGTTGATATTTTCCATCACGATCATTCAACGGTCACATCCATCCCATCCTTGACGTCTTTTGCATCTTTGACTATTTTATCGTTCTCATTCAGGCCTTCACGTAAAATATAATAGCCATTGCCTTTTTCAGCAGAGATGGTATGTTTTTCAGCTTTTCCTTTAGCGACTTTGTAGACCACCTGTTCACCGTCCTTTTTCACCACGCTCTTAAGGGGTAAATGGATCTCATTGCGTGGGATCAATAATTCAACAGAATAGCCAACAGGTATCGTTTCGTCAGGAACCGCCGTAAAGTTATAGGTCACCAAACTGTTTGTGTCCTCTTTCGTTGGTTCGTTGTTCATTTCTGCTAATGAAGTGAATTTGCCTTTGACCGTTTTTTCGTTATTCGCATATTTGATCTCAATCGGTTCGTTCAAGGTAATCTTAGAACGATCATACTCGGTGACTGTTCCCTTAATGGCAGATTCTTCGCTCTTTAAGACCATCAAGGCTTGCTGCGGATCATTTTTTGCATCTTCGTTTAAGGCCGTTACCACTGAATCGTTCGCTGCTCGAATCACTTCACCCCAACGATAAGTCACCAAAATCTGATCTTTCGTCACATGATCGCCTTCGTTTACGTGAATGGTTTGAATCGGGCCTTTTTCTGAATCAACTAGAACCGTTTGTTTTTTCGTTGATTGAACCTGCCCTTTTAAATGCAGCGGTGTTTGCTTGCTAACTTGGTACAGTTCCACTGCAGTGTCATCCTTTGCGTTTGCTTGGGTATTTTGATAGAGGAAAAAACCAGCCCCCGCTGCCACTAACACTCCGATACCAATAATTATTTTTTTCATTTTTTTGCTCCATTCCTTCCATTCCAAAATTCTTACACTTGTTGCTTACTCTTTAAATTTTAGAGGAAAGTTCTGATCGCTACTTCCAACGAAAGTACAAAATCTAAATAGGACTTTAGACCGAAGAACATTTGTTTTTTTAATGGATGAAGAATTGTCGAATGCATTAGTAAGGACTCGTTGACACCAAGGACTTCTTTCATAACAAAAAGCATCATCAGAGTTCCTCCCAACGATGCTTGAATTTATTTATTTTCCCTTATTGATCTCTTTAGCGACCCGTTCATTCATTTTGCGTTTTAACTCATTGATTCGCGTTTTCGCTTGAATCTCATGAAGCATATTCTCTGCAAATTCCCCCACGTCTTCGCCAACTAATTCCAATACTGGAACATGATTGCTGGCACCTTCTTCAAAGAAGGCCAACAATTCATACATTGGCGTTAGCATATCCATGCCGTCCCCTGCTGTAAATTCCCATAAGAAATTTTGGATTTCTTTGTAGACTACCTGATATTCACGAGGTAATTTTTTTAGTCCCGCCATCTGCTCCCTATATTCTGCTTTGTCCGTATAAACTCTTTTGAAGTAGCTAAATACATTTTTATCACTCATTGTTCTGACTCTCCTTTAGCTTATCGATCTGTCCAGAAATAAATTCCCAACGCTGCCAAAACAACGCCAATTCATTTTCTCCTGCTTCATTCAATGAATAGAACTTTCGCATCGGACCAAGTGAAGATTTTTTCTTTGTAACAGTCACTAATTTTTTCTTTTCTAGTCTTAATAAAACTGTATAAACCGTTCCCTCAACAATATCTTCAAAGCCATATTTTTGTAGGTTATTCGTAATTTCATAGCCATAGGTTTCGTGTTGATTGATAATTTCTAAGATCATTCCTTCAAGCACGCCCTTTAGCATCTCTGTAATCCCGTTCACTGTTATCATCCTTCCCAGCTGCTGTACTAACGTAATTTTTTCCGATAGACATATATAGATAATACTTGGAAAATCACGATTGCGCCAATACTCCATACGAATGCCACCCAGATATCTGCGGGAATTTTTCCGTCGGTCAAAATTGAACGTAAAGAATTAATGATCGGGGTCATTGGCTGATAATCTGCAAAACCTCGCAAAACTTTAGGCAATGTTTCTGTTGGCACAAAGCCTGAGCTGATGAATAATAGACCAATCAGCAAGTAAGAAAAGGCGATTGCTGTTTCATTATTCCTAGCGATCAATCCAAAGAGGACGGCAATCCAAGATAGTGCGTAAGTCGCAACCAGCAAAAGCAGCAGCCCCACAGCCCAATCAAATACATCTGCCTTTGGGCGAAATCCAATTAAAATACTGCTGATCAGAACAAGTAGCGCTGAGATAAAATTGAAAATGACACTGGTCATCACGTGACTATTCAAAATCGCGGACTTCGCGATCGGCATGGAATGGAACCGTTCAAAAATACCATTTTGAACATCCGTGTTTAAACGAAAAGCGGTATAACCAACGCCGCTGGCAACAGTAAACAATAAAATTGCCGGCACGATAAAGCCTTTATAGGTCTCTTGCGGGATCGTCATCGCCCCACCGAAAATATAAATGAATGCCAGCATTAGCATGATCGGCATCAGTACCACGGTCATGATTGTATCCACACTTCGGGTCATATGCTTCATCATTCGTCCGGTCAATACCATCGTATCTGCGAATACGTTCATTTTTCTCCCTCCCCTCGGTTTTCGACAATCATAAAGAAGACGTCATCCAAAGAAGATTGTTTTTGGGTAAAGGTTAAAATCTCAATCTTCGCCGCCTGCAATTGATTTAAAATCGTCGTGATTCGTTCAACTTCATTATCTGTTACAACGTTCAGCGCCAATAATTCCTTATTCATTTTTCCTCCGACAAGCTGTTCAGCAGCTTCCAATGTTTCCTCATCCGCAAAGGTCAATTCCAAGGTTTCTTTTGGCAACTGCTTTTTCACCTCTGCGATGCTTCCCTGCAATGCGATTTTCCCACGATTCAAAATCGCCACGGTATCCGCCAACTGCTCCGCTTCCTCCAAATACTGCGTAGTTAGAAAGATCGTCACCCTCGCTTTTTTCAACGAACGGATCATTTGCCATAGAGCAGCCCGCGCCTGCGGATCTAATCCAGTCGTTGGTTCATCCAAGAAAAGAATTCTGGGCGGATCGATCAAGCTCATCGCCAAATCCAATTTACGCCGCATCCCGCCAGAGTACGTTTGCGTCGGTCGATCCGCCGCTTCTTGCAGATCGAATTCCGTTAACAGCTCATCAACCTTTTCCGTATAATTTTTCATATGACGAAGCTTTGCGATCAAAACTAAATTTTCCCGTCCCGTTAATACCTCATCTACCGCAGCGAATTGTCCGGTCAAACTAAATTCCTTTTGAACCTTTAACGACTGCTCCAACACATTCATTCCATCGATCGTAATATAGCCATTATCTGGCTTCAGCAAAGTGGTCATCATTTTGACTGTTGTTGTTTTCCCAGAACCATTCGTTCCCAATAAAGCAAAAATGCTTCCTGTCGGCACATGAAAACTAATTTTATCTAACACCTTGTGATCAGAAAAAGATTTTTCCAAATCAACAACATTAATTGCTTCCTGCATTTTACTCACTCCTTAATCATCATTCGGTACTTTGTAATATTAAGTACAGCTATAATGTATAACTAAGTAGCTATTTTGTCAACTACTTTGTTCTACTAAGTACTAAAAATTTTCCTTTACATCTTGTTAACCATCCATTATACTTTCGTTAACCAAAATAAAATATTTAGTTAACGAAAGAGTGAGTGTATGAAATTAAGTAGTCGAGAAATTGTTTTAGCCGGATTATTTGCAGCAGTAATAAGTATTTTAGCCCAATTCACCATTCCTTTTGGGCCTATTCCATTAACTTTACAAACCTTTGCTGTAGGGTTCGTGGTAACTATTTTAGGCAAGAAAACCGGTACTATTGCCGTAGCGATGTATCTATTGATGGGGATGATCGGTTTACCTGTGTTAGCTGGCGGTTCAGCGGGAATTGCCCATTATTTCGGACCGACCGGGGGTTTTTTAGTTGGATTTATTTTTCAAGCCTATGTTACTGGTCTGATTTTAGAAAAATTAACCTTCAATTATTTTTGGTCAATCGCCGCTAATTTAGTCGGGGCTTTTATTACTCTGTTCTTCGGTTCCCTTTGGCTGAAATTTAGCGGAGGTTTACCATGGGATACGGCTTTTTCTGCCGGAATGATTCCTTTTATTCTGCCAGGCGCAATCAAAGCAGTCGCAGCTGGATATCTGGGGGTCTTGCTTGGTAGAAGGTTGCCCTTCACAAAATTGGTGTATCGTTAAATCTTTGAAGTTGGAAACGCCTATGTTATTGATGCCGCATAATGTGTTCTCAACAAAAGTTAGAAAAGAAACAAAACAATGTTTAATTGTTAGAATAAAAATAGGCTCTAAGCTCAAATTTTGAGCCTAGAACCTATTTTTAATTTTTTAATTCAAGTCCTGTCTCCAAGGCAACACGTTTTCCTTACGATAAATCGCAGCTTGCCCGATCGAATTGAACAGCTCCATTTTTTGTTTGACAACGGCTTTAGCTGCATCAATACATTCTGGATAGATCGCATTTGGGTCCCATAATTCAGTAGTCGAAAGAATCTCACGACATTTTTTGTAGAAAGCATATTTGTAGTCAGATGAAATATTGACCTTTTGAATCCCGATTTGAACCGCTTTGGCAATTTCTTCATCTGGATTAGCTGATCCGCCATGAAGCACCAATGGAATATCGACTCTGCTCTTGATGTCTTCTAGTACATCCATCTTCAATTCAGGTTTGATGTCTTTTGGATAAATTCCGTGAGCCGTACCAATTGCCACTGCCAATGTATCGATCCCGGTTTTTTCAATAAATTCTTCGGCATCCTCTGGTTTCGTGTAAATAACTTCCGACACGCCGCCTTCAACCGATGTTCCCGTATTCCCGATCGTACCTAATTCCCCTTCAACGGAAACACCAATCTTATGACAAACATCAACGACTTCCTTCGTGATGGCGATATTTTCTTCAAACGGTAGTAATGACCCATCGATCATGACTGAACTGAATCCACAGTGGACAGCGCGCATGATGCTGGCTAAGTTATCCCCATGATCCATGTGGATAACGAATGGCACCGAACTATTTTTTGCACGAGATACCGCATATTGGAAAAATTCATCTTTGGTAAAATCTAACTCAGTTGGATGAACCGCGATGATCGCTGGCGCATCATTTTCTTCCGCTGCTTCAATGACTACGCGTAAGAAATTACTGTCTGCGACGTTAAAGGCTCCTACGGCGAATTTATTTTCCTTTGCGACTTCTAGCATTTGCTTCATATTGATTAACATTTGACTTTGTCTCCATTCTCATTTTAAGATTTATTTTTTGAACCCGAAAGTTCGATATACCGTTTCACAACTTCTTTTCCAGCTGCCATCGTTTGATGAACAAGCGTCGGATAATCCACCTCAGGATTTTCTGCTAATTGCTTTTGGACTTCGGCTTTTTGCGCCTTCATAAAATCTGAACCCACATTGATCTTATTGATCCCTAATTCGATCGAACGCAGGATATTTTTCTCACCTGCGCCTGATCCGCCATGTAATACTAACGGTAAATTTGTCGCTGCTTTGATTTTTTCGACAATATCAAACCGGAAATCCGGCACATACCCTTCTGGATAATCTCCGTGACTGGAACCATAAGACAGTGCTAAACAATCAACACCCGTCTCGTTAATAAAACGAATCGCATCGTCGGGATCGGTGTACATCTCATCATTGGTAAAATGATCACCAGCCACCGCCCCCATATCGCCAACTTCAGCTTCTACGCTGGCATTGTAGACCTGCGCCAGCTCTACCATGGCTTTAGTGATCCGAATATTTTCTTCTAACGAATACATCGAAGCATCCATCATGACGCTGGAAAAGCCTTCATGCAGACACTGTTTCACGAACGCGACATCCTGTCCATGATCTAAATTAATCGCCACTTCGACTTTGGCATTATTTGCCATTCGAATAATCGGTTGGGTCAAATAGCGAATATCCAAATGCTCTTTTAAATGATCCTGCAATAAATCGACAATAATCGGTGAACGCATTTCCTCTGCCGCTTCGATTACCGCTTTGGCTGTTTCCAAATTGAAGCAATTGATCGCCATTACGGCATAGTTTTCACGATTGGCCTTTTGCAACATTTCTTTCATCGAAACATACATGTGACAAAACTCCTTTTTCATACTAAAGAATTAATTTTTCTCTGAAAAATTAGTTCGATTTTCAAGCCGTATATCATTCCACTGGGTTCATTACCTGTGATTCTGTGTTGCTTTTGATTTAAGTTTTTTCAACGAATCTAACTGCGAAAAGTGGAACTGACACCCTTACTACGAAATCTTGATGGAAGAAAAATCTACTTCTTCCTCTTCTTCATCGTCCTTGATTTCATTTTCCACTGGCTCTTTCTTCAGAACGAACAACAAAATTCCGGTAATCGCTGAACCAATCAATAACGCTAACGTAAACTTCAATGGATCAGTCATCGCTGGGATAATGAACACTCCGCCTGACGGAACCGGCGAACCAACGCCCCACGACATACTCAAGCCGCCGCCAATTGCCGCGCCAACTGTACAAGAGAAGATCACCCGCAATGGATCAACTGCTGCGATTGGAATAACACCTTCTGTAATCATGCAAAGTCCCATTGGGAAAGCGATTTTGATATTGTCTTCCTCTTCTTTGGAATATTTGCGTTTGCGAACAATTTTAGATAATACCCAAGAGATCGTGACACCAAACGGCGGTACCATAGAAGCCAATACTTTCACGGCTTCTGGTCCCTGCACACCCTCTAGTAGCAAGCCATCGGCAAATAGTGACGCTACTTTATTAACCGGACCACCGAAATCAAAGGCAGCCATTCCGCCAACAATTGAGCCAAATAAGAATTTACCCGAACCTTGTAGCCCTTCTAAGAATTCGGTCAACGCTTCTGTTGCCCAAACAATCGGCAATCCGATGACAAAGAACATCAATAAGCCAATGATCAATGTAGATAAGAGCGGTACGATCATCATCGGCATCAAACCTTGTGCCCATTTTGGAACCTTCAGATTTTTCACTAAGAATAGTACAAAGAAACCAACCAAGTAACCACCGAGCATCCCGCCTAAGAAACCAGCACCGATGGCATTCGCGATCAACCCCATAAACAAACCAGGTCCAATACCCGGACGGTCAGCAATTGAATACGCGATGGCCCCCGCGATAACCGGTGCCAATAATCCCATCCCCAAAACACCCAATGAGACTAACGCATCTGGAACCGAATAGGCCGCCTTATAATCCTCAATCACTCCGCCACCTGTCAAATTTCCAATCGCGATCAACAACCCTGCCGTAACAACAACCGGTAACATGTACGAGATTGCCGTCAGGGCATGCTTTTTCAATTGAAGCTGCTTAAACATTTAGTTCATCTCCTTATTCAAATTAATGTATTTATTTTCTTCCAGAAAAATAAGTCTGATTTTCAAGCCGTATACCATTCCACTAGGATTTTTATTCTTTTGCAGTGGACTAATTCTATGCTGTGTTTTCTTCACTGATTAAACTATGAAGAGTGGAACTGGCATCCTTTTTCATATTAAAGTTAAAGAAATAATTTCCTACGCCTTTACAATTTCCTCTTCGATCTTATTAATCAAACCCTTTGGTGCTTTGATTACCATGCTGGTCGGGATTTCCACCACCTTTTTTCCTTCAAAACGGTCTTTTCCGCCGATCTTGATGTCTGCGGCGATAATCACGACATCGGCGGCTTTGATTTCTTCCATGGTTAACTCGTCTTCTGTTCCGATGGTTCCTTGTGTTTCGATGTGAACGGTGTGACCTAAGGCTTTGGCGGCTTTTTCTAATTTCTGTTTGGCAATGTACGTATGGGCGATGCCTGACGTACACGCTGCGACTCCAACAATTTTCATCATCTATTCCTCCATTTTCTTTTTTAATCTTCTTCCATTGGGTCCTTTGATAACAATTCCATCATTTCCGCTTTGGTCCGAGCATTGACCATATTTTCGATGAAATCTTCATCGGCTAAGAGCATCGCAACCTTCTGCAATAACTTGATATGCATAGTGTTGGCATCGGTATTCTTCACGGCGAATAAAATAATTACGCGAACAGGTTCCTCATCCAAGGATTCCCATGGGATCGGCATGGCGGCTTTACCGACAACTAACGAGGTCTTGATCACGCTATCCGATTTTCCATGAGGAATCGCAATACTATTTCCGATTCCCGTCATGCCTTCTGCTTCGCGTTCGAAAACATCTGCCATAAAGTCGTCCTCGTCAGCAATGTCCCCATTTGCCATTAGCAATCGTGTCAATTCATGAATTGCTTCTTCTTTTGTTGTCGCTTTCATTTCTAATTGGATTAAATCTTCGGTAATCACATCCGCGATACTGAAATCGTCCATCATTTGCTCTGCTGTCATCTCATATCTCTCCTAACATCTCTTTCACTCGTTTTTCGTCTTGTTTTGTAAATACTGAATTCACCAAAATCGTCGGGATCATCATGTCGATGGTTAAATTGACAGTGGTTAAAATCAGATCAATGTTTTGATACTTTTCTGGTGCCTTGGAAAATTTGCGTGCCGATAAGACATCGACAATTTCTAACTCGGGAAATGCTTTGCGAACCTTTACCTTCAATAGCTCTGAAGTCCCTACCCCGCTGCTGCACATGATCAGCACACGTTTTTTCGAATGGATCATTTCTTTATACTTCACAAAATACAAAGTCAAAAATCCGATCTCATCTTCAGAAATCTCATTTAATTGAAACTTTTCTTCGGCCGCTTTGCTGACCTGTTGGACTTGTTGAAAAACCTCTGGATACTCCAGCTTGATATCTCCTAATAAATCATTTTTAACGATGATCTCGTTTTTCAAACGATACAATAATGGGTCAATGTGCTCATAAAGATCTTGGCGATTCGGCTGATGATCGACCTTCATCCCCATCAAGCGACTCATTTCGGTGGCAAAAAAATCAGTGATCGCCAATGCTTCCTTTGATTTTCGATTCAGCTTGATTGGTTCCTTTTCCATTCGCGAAGAAATCAGGTATTGGAATAAATAAAACGTCTCACTTTCCGGTAGAACAATATTCAGATAATGATTCAGCTTTGTAATCACCATCTTGGAAAGCTGATACAGTTGATCATATTGCGTGATCAGTGCTTCTTCATCAGGATCTAACAGCTCCGCACAGGTATCTGCGTGAATTTCTCCTTCCCGTACACGTTTGATTAAAATGTAAATATGAGAAAAGATATTGCTGTTATAGGGATAAGCAATCCCGTTTTGCAATTTTCTTTCAATGTACTCTAATAACGAAGTAATAAAGTTGATGTCATAGGAACTGATTTTTTCCTGTTGTGTGGAAAAGTCTTCCTCCCAGACACGATTCGCGCTGATCAAATGATTCACCGCTTTGCGAATGTGCTTTTCTGTTCCTTCGATAGAGACACGTTGTCCTTTGCGAATCAGTGACAGCTGGTACTTCAGCAAAAATTCATTCATCCGTACCAAATCATTCGTAATCACGGTATTGCTGACATAATATTCGTCGAACAAATCATTGATCAACACTTTTTTGGGGGATTTGAATAACAAAGCCAACAGAATTGTATTCCTTCTTTCTGATGGACCTTGCACAGTATCATTGCCTCGTTTTCGGACACTTTCTTTTAAATAATTGTCATAATCTAAACGAAATCCTTTTCCGACTTCCGCTGAAATGAGCTCTCCGACATCGGAGGCTTCATTGATTTTTTTAATCGTACGGTAAATGGTTTTCGTGGAAACATTGGCAAATTCAGCTAACTCTTGAGCGGTGAGTGTCATCCCATGTTTGATAAACAGTTCGATCAATTGTGTTTCACGTTTGCTTAGCTGCATTTTGTCAACCTCCTTGTCATTAATATAGCCTTTTTTTATTCACGTACATTTTTTCTTATGTCCATTGAAATGGACATTTCCGTAAAACGCTTTCAATAACTATTTTAAATTATTCGTTGAAAATAACTTGATCCTCAAAAAAGTAAAAAAATTTAATACTCTAAGAAAGTGCTTCAGATTGACCAATTCTCTCACCTCCCTCCATTTTTCTTGAACGGATAAAAAAAACAGCGAAAAAATCGCTGTCGAACTAGTTATCCCCAACACAAGAATTTTATTTTCATACCCTTTTTGACTGAAATTATGCTTTAGTTTTCCACCTGTGCAAAACTTGCTTGCTTCGCTAATTGATAAATTGGTACCAATTGTTTATAGGTTTCTACCATAAATGCTTGAGCGGCTTGCGGATTTTTCCAAATCGGATCTTCCCTTTTGATGATTCGACCAATTTGAAATTCGCCTTTTTTCACATCACGAAACCTTATCAACAGTTTTTCTATGCGTTCTGGCGATAGCTCTTCTACTTTCGGCTTTGTGTGATCACCGGATAGAACAAAATCTGGGGATAAGTTTTCAAAAATTTCTGGATGGTCTAGTAAAATTTGCGCAATCGCTTTTTCTTCCTTCGGCTGATCAATACAGGACAGCCACATAAAAACATACTCCGGCCAAATTCCCAGCTGAAAATGCGGCTCCATTTTGTATCCACGCTTTTGTCGGCTCAATGCTGACCAAGTATTTTCAGGCGGATAGGTCGTCCTGCGGCGATGCTGGGCAATGTGGATAAATAGCTTTTCGTCTAGCAGCGGCTCTAACTCCTGTTGAAAAACTTCATCTAACTGTTGAAAAGTTGGTTGAACTTCCTGGCGAATCGCTGCCATTCGTTCATCCAAGCCGTCGATATCAAAAACTTCAAAACTCTTTTCAGTGAACATGTTACTCCCCCTTATTCCTACTATCGTAATTCTACCTATCTTATCGCTGAGTCACAAGTTATCAACTACCCATGTTGATAAAAATTCGTAGTGATTTTCCCTTCGAACAAACATCGTTTCAAAATTTTGATAAAACTCGCTGATTCTTTTGCTATTTTAAAGAAAATATTTCCTTCTCTTTGTGAAATCAAGTATATTATAAGTAGCCATTTTATTATTGGAGATTCAGAAATTTATTTCTGAGGAGGGTAAAACGAATGATTTCAGACGCAATTGGCTTCGAGAAAAAATTTCGTTTAAAAGAAGACAAAAAATTTGAACAATACAAGATCATGCTTCCGAAACTACGAGAAAATGATGTGATGATAAAAATTTCCGCTATCTCGATAAGTACCTTAGATACCCAGATTCGACAAACGATTAAAGGAGCGAAGAAACCCTATATTTTAGGCTTTGGCGGTGTCGGCATTATTACCCGACTAGGCAGCAGCAATCAATACTTAAATGTTGGTGACCGTGTTCTCTATGTAAATAAGGTCGGAAAATACGGCAGCTATAGTAACTTTCAAATCGCTGATGTCCGTTCCATCGTCAAACTGCCAGACTCTTTTCCTACCGATGAAGCCGCCGCTTTTTCCTATAGCTTTTTCTTGGCTTTTGAAGTGTTGTTCAGCCAACTGCAATTGACACCTAAGCCGAAAAAAAATCAGGGAAACCTATTGATCCTAAACACCTCTGACGGGCTAGGCGCGACCATTATCCAATTAGCGAAGTGGGCTGGCTTGAAGGTCGCCGCTACGATCGATAAAAACAATTCAGAAATCTGGATCAAAAACATGGGGGCGGATGTCGTCGTCTCTCAATCCACTCAGCTATCAAAAGAATTGACAAACGCGGAAATGACACCGGTTGATTATGTGATCAATTTAGATACTGAAAAGGAAAAAAACTTCGATCATCTGTCGGAATTCAAGGATACGGCCAAGGTGCTGCTCTTGCACTTCATTAATAAGAAAAAGAAAAATTTTGATCCAGACTATCTCAACTTCTATTGCGAAGATTTCTTGGAGGCTTCTTTTACTACCGATGAAGGCATCGAGTATTCCCGCAAGATCATGGAGCTTTTGGTCTATTTATGGGAAAAAAATCAACTAACATCCATTTTGACTGCACAGCTAAACGGCTTTTCAGATAAAAATTTCTACGGAGCTCATAAGCTGATCGAAAACAACCCAAACTTTCGTCATCTAGTTTTAATCAACTGACACAATCTCGTTCAATTGAACGAGATTTTTTTATGAAAAACAATTTTTGGAGCTAAAAAGAAGCTGTTCTTTGCTTCCATAACGTTTGTTGTCATTTCCTATAGAAATTTCTCGTTTTTCTGAGGTTAACATTTGCTAATTACAAAGAATGGGATTAAGATATAAAATGAAATTTTCATTTACATTTTCATTTCAATTATTTTATAGGAGGTCTTTATGGATTATTCACTGACTACTCGGTTAGCAGCTGAGTTCTTGGGAACTGCTTTGCTAGTAATGCTAGGAAACGGTGCAGTTGCCAATGTTGATTTAAGAGGGACAAAAGGTTACGGAAGTGACTGGATGTTGATTGCAGTAGGTTATGGCTGCGGGGTTATGATTCCTGCAATGATTTTTGGCGGTATCAGCGGCAATCACATCAACCCAGCGTTTACGATTGGTTTAGCTGTTAGCGGCATGTTCCCTTGGGCGGAGGTTCTTCCTTACATCGTTGTCCAAATTCTTGGTGCGATGGTCGGACAATTAGTCGTAGTAGCCAGCTACAAGCCTTATTACGATCAAACAGAAGACAAACTACATGTGTTAGGTACCTTCTCAACGATCAATAGTGTCGGTTCTAAATTTAACGGATTCGTGAATGAATTCTTCGGATCATTCATTTTATTCTTCGGCGCACTAGGAATTACCAAAGCGCCATTCTTCCAAAACAATTTAGGAACAGCACACTTAGCATTAGGTTTCTTAGTTTGGACATTAGTCGCATCCTTCGGCGGACCAACTGGCCCAGGTTTAAACCCAGCTCGTGATTTAGGTCCTCGTATCATGCACGCCATCTTACCATTGAAACACAAAGGCGATTCACAATGGAGCTACTCATGGGTACCAGTACTTGCCCCAATCATTGCTTCAATCGTAGCAATCGCATTATATAAAGCATTGTTTATCTAAAAACACGAAACTGCCGCAATTTTTTGCGGCAGTTTTTTTAATCAACAATCTCCTAAAAAGAGCTGTTGCCTACTATTTACAGTTCCATCACGTATTAATTCAATCAAAAAAGAATAGCCACTCTAGCTCTTCCTTCTATTTAAACCAATCCTTCAACAAACTCGACCGGAAACATTGTTTTTTCAGCCGTTTCTTCTACAGTCATGCCTTGAGCCAAATAGCGTTTCGCCACACTAGCCATACTTTCTGCGACCTCCACGATAAATTTATCATAGTCGTAAAAACGCAGCACACGCTGCCCCCAAGGATACTCTTTACTGTGATGCAGAAAGTCGATTCCTTCAACCTTTGAAAGCTTGTCTTCCCATTTGTCTAAATCCTCAACCTCAAAATACAGTTGAAAATTATCCGACTGCTCCTTTGGATTCAATGGAACACCCAACAACCCTTGATAATCAGCCTGTAATGAAAAGCCGCTCTCAAAAGCAACATGAACATTATCCAGATCCATTTCTATTTTTTGTTCCATAACCTCTACATAGAACTGCTTCGCCTTCGTCATATCCTTCACTGCCAATAACACTCCACCAAAATTCATTCCTATCACCATCAGAGCCGCTACTCGACTCTCCTTCCTTTTTTACTAAATATACCCTTAGAATTTGGCGATTTCACTGTAAAAATCGGACATCTTCCGTTGATAAGCTTGCGGTGTAATGCCCGTCATCAGTTTAAAATCACGATTGAAGTGAGAGAAATCGTAATAACCGGCGGGTTCCAACACTTTTGTAATTACCCCTTGCCTTCGATTTAGTAAACGGATCGTTTGATTAACTCGGACTAAACGAGCAAACATTTTGGTGCTCATTCCCAGATATTCATTAAACAGTCGCGTAAGATGGCGTTCACTATAAAATACCTCATTAGACAACTTCTTTAAGGAGATATTTCCTGATTGTTGAACGATCATTTTTCTCGAAGTAGCCAACTCTGGCGGACAGTCCTTTAAGAGAGCATGAACAAATAGACGATCAACTCCAGCCAGTAGCTCTTCCACACTTTCCGCTGCCTCCAACAATTCCATCAGTACCTGATTCAATTTGGCATGAAGCAATTGAAAAGAAAAATGCCGATCCGCTAATTCATTTTGCTTAAGACTTAGAAACGCATGAAGTCCAGCCGGTTGAAATTCCACGATGAATATCTGATTGAAAGTCGCAGCTTCCTCACCTACATTGGCAGCCGCAGTCATTGGCCCAAGTAGCTGGTTCTCGATTTGATGGTCCTTAAACCCGCATACTAATGTCCCACAACCATGAGGAATGACCGTATAATTCTCAGAAATCGCCTGTTTCGTCGGAAAAGTCAATGTATAATTCGAAATATAAGGCAACAATGCCGCATGTGGCCTCACATACATACAGTCTTGATTCCGAAAAATAATCCGTTGATTCTGCGGATACAAAAACAACGCCTTTTGATTGATCATTCCCTCACCTCATTCATAGTAACGATTCAATTTTGGTTAAAATTGATTGATTTTCATTCCGGATACCATTTTACTAATCTACTGAAGTAGAAAGTAAAACTGGCAACTTCATTCATATTAATGACTCAATTCTATCATCATATCAAGACTTTTTTAGTTGCTACTAGATATTCATAACTTCCTTAAATAGTTATAACGTGTTATAATTCTATAAAAAAGAGGGGATTTGAATGGGACAAATCAAAGTACGGAAGATTGGTAATTCCGTTGGAGGAATATTCCCTAAAGAATGGGGATTACACGAGGGAGATATCTTGGAGGTTAAAAAAGAAGGAAATTACTTCATATTAGATGCCCAAGAAGTCGCAAAAAAGAAAGATCGTGAGTTAATCGAAGAGAGTTTTGCAGAGTTTGAAACGAATCATACTGTTTCTGAAGAAGAAATGACTACGCTCTTTAGCAAATATGGTTGGGGTGAGAAATGAAATCTTATCAGCTCATTTATTCCGTCTCTTTTAGAAATAGCCTGATCCAGCTTATATCGGAATGGGAGAACGAACTTTTTCTTTCAGAAGAAAAAATCAAACACTTCGTTCAATTAATTTATCGCTCACTAGAATTATTAAAACTATTTCCTAAAATGTATGAAGATGTTTCTCCATTATATGGTTTTGACATTCCGACTTATCGAATCTTGATTGGTCAAAGTTATGCAATCTTTTACCGAATCGATGAAGAGAATCATTCAGTTCTAATTGGAAAAATCTTTAAACAGAAACAAATGCATCTGAAATTTTAAAAGACCAAGCACAATGATTAACTAAAAAACTGCGACTCTCATCGAGAATCGCAGTTTTCCATTTATTTAGTTAGAAACGCCAACGCATTGTCAATCAAATGCTGAACCGTTTCTTTCGGCATAACCGACATAATATCTGTGATTTGAGGAGCAGATTTACTGTCGGTGAAGACGACGTTCAACGGCATATACAGTTTACGACCCTTTTGTCCTGTTTCTGCTTGAACAGCTGACAAGATGGCAGGATAATCCACTGGTTCTGTCGCATCTTTTATTTTTTCTGACATCGCAGTCAAAATTTGTTTAACGCCTTCGCTATCAAATTCTGCCAAGTCGGTATAAGTGAAGGTCACTTGGTTGGCATTTTTGATAAACAAGATTTTTTCCATAAATGTCATTAAAGTCTTGGCTTCTGTGTGATAGATATCCACGACTTTTTTAACAAAATCAAGATCCTTTTCGATGCCGATTGCTTTTAATTGTTCTGCTACGTCTGTTTCAGCAGCGTCAACTAACAGCATGATTCGTCTAGTTAATTCGTCAACGGAAGTTTTTTTAATGTATTCCGCATTGGTCCAGTCAAGTTTCTTTTGATCGAAATAAGCAGGCGAAGCAGACATCCGATTGATATCGTAAGCTTCGATCAATTCATCACGAGTGAACAATTCTTTTTCTCCCACTGGTGACCAACCAAGAAAGGCGATAAAGTTCAGCAACGCTTCATTCAAGTAACCATATTTACGATATTGACTAATGAATTGCAGGGTATTTTTATCACGTTTACTCAATTTTTTATGAGTATCCAAGCTATAGATCAGTGTGATATGACCAAATAGCGGTTGCGGGATACCTAGTGCTTCGTATACTGCGATTTGTTTTGGTGTATTCGCAATATGGTCATCCCCGCGTAAAACATGAGTCATCTTCATCAAATAGTCGTCAATCACTACGGCAAAATTGTACGTTGCCATGCCATTACTTTTTTCAATAATGAAATCTCCGCCGATATTGTCTGAATTGAATTCCACCCGGCCTTTAATCATATCGTCCCAGCCATAAACATGGTCTTCAGGCAAATGAAGGCGAACGGTCGGTTTTCGGCCTTCTGCTTCGGCTTGTTTGATTTGTTCTTCTGTTGCGCCATACCAGCGACCATCATAATGAGGCGCGATTTTGGCTTCGATTTGTTGGTCATGTAATTCTTTTAATTCTTCTTCGGTGGCATAGTCTTTATAGGCTAAACCAGCGTCTAATAATTGTTGTACATATTTGTGATACAAATTCACACGATCTTTTTGGTGGTAAGGGGCAAATTCAACTTTCGGTTTATCCGGACCTTCGTCCCAGTCGATACCTAACCAATGAAGATTTTCCATCTGGCTTTCTTCACCATGCGGAACATTTCTTTTCAAGTCAGTATCCTCGATTCGCAATACCCAAGTTCCCTTATAATGTTTGGCAAACAGATAGTTGAATAACGCCGATTGCGCATTCCCTAAATGTAAAAAACCTGTTGGACTTGGTGCGTAACGAACTCGTACGTCGCCGGTAACTTCTACTTTGTCTTTTTTCAATTTGATTCCCTCCAGTTTAAAAGCCCTAATAAATAATGCAATTATTAGGACTTTAATAACAGATGCTATTATAGGTTAAGATGCGTGATGAATCAAATGATTACGATTTAGATCGTCAATTGCGCGATGTAAATCATCAATGAAGTCATCACAGATAGCCATGGTCATAGCTGGACGAACGACGATTCGGCTAATAGTTACATCGTCAAGATCTTTTGGAAGTGGATAAGCAGGCACTTGCCAGCCGTATTCCTTCAACTTGTCTTCTAAATCGTATAGATTCCAAGTTAATTCGATATTATCCGCAATTTTCCAACAGTTGATTGGTAATTTTGATCCATCATTGATGATATCAAAAATACCTAGTGCTTTTAATTCTGTATTGATTCGTTTAGATACTTCTCTGACATTGTTCATGATAGCTGTGAATCCTTCACGACCAAAACGAATCAAGTTGTAGTATTGTGCCACAATATGTGCCCCGCTATGTGAGAAGTTAATAGCGATCGAATCTACGCTGCTTCCAAGGTAAGGTACAGCAAAACGCATTTCTGATGGTAAATATTCTTCCGTATTTTCACGCCAAACAATCCAGCCAATCCCAGGATAGACCATCCCGTATTTATGTCCTGAAACATTGATTGATGCTACATTTTTCAAACGGAAATCCCATGGTTTGAACCCATCAACAAATGGTGCAAAGAAACCGCCAAAGGCTGCGTCTACGTGGATTTTGATTGGTAATTTAGCTGTTTTGTTGTATTCAGAAACAAGTTCATCTAATTTTTGAATATCATCTACTTGGCCAGTGTAAGTGATCCCTTGGATACCTACGACCCCAATCGTATTTTCATCTACGTAATCCATCACGATGTCAGTATTTAATGACATATGGTTTTCATCCATTGGAATTTCCCGCATCTCGACATTCCAGTACGTACAGAATTTTTCCCATACTACTTGGAATGCAGACATGATAACTAAGTTAGGTTTGTGTTCATGCAAGTTGTCGATATCTAATCCGGCTGCTTTTGCGCGGTGTTTCCAGCTGTGCAACAAAGCCAATCCGCCTAGCATACAACCTTCTGAAGAACCTACTGTTGAAGTTCCGATGAAGTCTTTATATAATTCTTTGCCTTCACCAATATTCCACATATGGGCAATCATACTAATTGAATAATTTTCCATTGCTGTGGTTTTTGGATATTCTGATTTGTCAATCGCATTCGTTTCAAGTGAACCAAGCATCAAGCGATCCGCTTGTGGTTCCATTTGAGTCGTACAGAATGTAGCCAAATTTTGATCTGCTTTCGCTTCATTCAACCGAATATGATTGACGAGCGTCTCGGCTGTGTCAGGGTTCATACCCTCATCAGGTAATACTTGTTTAGGCATGCTACGTGCTGCTTCTCTGCTTCCTAAAAATGAACTTTCTAAATAATCTGTATGCATTTAAAAGATCTCCTTATTCGTATTAAAGTAATCATTTTTCCAGGGGAAAATGAGTTCGTTTCTCTTGCCGTATATCATTCCGCTAAACTTCTCTAGCTGTATTTCAAAAAACTTTTTATTTTCTTGCTGCCTAGATAAACTGTGAAAAGCGGAACTGACATCCTTATTCGTATTAAAGTAATCATTTTTCCAGGGAAAAATGAGTTCGTTTCTCTTGCCGTATATCATTCCGCTAAACTTCTCTAGCTGTATTTCAAAAAACTTTTTTATTTTCTTACTGCCTAGATAAACTGTGAAAAGCGGAACTGACATCCTTATTTGTACTTTCTTATATTTTCTAATGAACTTGATGGTGCAAATTTTTTCCTGATTTATCATGATGATGCAAGGTCCAATTTCCATGGAACAAATACATGATGAAAGGTATAAAGAAAACGATGATAAAAGCCGTTAATAATAATGTTAGGTACGTATGTTTTTGTTGCATGCTGTAAGCAGCTGGTGGGAAGAATGTTACGACAAACCCGAAAGCTGATAAAACTAAACCTAGAACACCCATGATGACACGCATTACTTTTGATTTGGCTGCACGGAATGTCCGATGCAAATCGTCGTGTTTGAACACTAAAACTAAATAAGTAACAAACATCAGCATATACATTAAGGTATACAGAGCAACCGTTAAACTCATCGCTGTTTGGAATGAAAGGTTTGATTTGTCTCCACCGGCACCAAAGGTTAGTAACGCAGCCATGATTGAGACGATCACACCTTGCAAGATCATGACGTTCGTTTCGACACCATAAGGATTTATTTTAGCAAAGCGTTCTGGCAAGTAGCCTTCTTTCGCTGCTTCGTACATTCCAGCATTTGGTCCAACGACCCAACTGCTGATTTCACCAATGATCCCAATTGCTAGTAGCAAACCAATCAACCGTTCAATAAAGACCACATTGATCCATGGAAATTGTTGAACCAAAGCGCCATAAGCATAAACAATACCAGTACTTAATTGAATTTTGGCATTGGGAATTGTTGCCCCGATTGAAATCGTTCCGATAATATCAGAAGCAATCGCACAAATTGCCAAGGCCATCATTACTTTTGGATAAATAGATGGTTTCTTTAAGTCTTTAACGTGAGTAGCTGAACCTTCCGCCCCTGCAAAGGCTAAAATAAATGGCACAAATCCGACTAACACGTTGCCGCTCCAGCTTGATGGTAAAATCGTGTGTGGATTGATTTTGATTAGCATAGGATTACCCTTTACTAAATAAGTAATCGTTAAGAACAACAATAGAAAGACTGGAATAATAACCCCAATTGTAAAACTCCATTGAGCAATTTTTCCTGTGATTTTTGTTCCCCGTTGTTGTGCGAAGATCAAGCCCCACAAGATAACCATCATGATGATGAATTTGAACAATGGATTCGTATTAATAACTGGAACGTTGAAAGTGATTGATAAACAGCCAATGATGAAATACATCATGGTACACATACCAACTGTGATGTGAATCCATTGGTAAAATAGAGCAGACCAACCTAGGCGTTCACCTAGCATATGACGTCCCCAAGTAAAGATCCCGCCTTTACTCCAGCCATCAACTGAAGCCATTTCTCCAGCGGACCGAGTAACGGGAATGAACCATAGAATCCCTGCTAAAAATAGGAAAAACAATGCTGTTGGTCCTTGTTTAGCGAAGGCCGCAAAACCGTAGACTGTCATGACCATTGAAGTAGTCATTGAGAATAGTTGAACACCTGTGAGCTGATTATGATCGCTGATAGAGGCGTTCTTCTCTTCGTTATTCATTTGTGACACATCCTTTAAATTCATTGCAATCGAAGTGCGCACTTTTCGAACTACAGCCATCATCATAGACTTTACACAATCAAAGTCAAACCACGCCAGACATAGCAAATTAGAAAAAATATTAAAAGACATGCTGTCACCACGATGGAAGAAAACCTTTAATCATCGCCCTTTTCCATGAAATCTAGTGGTAAATAAAAAAGGTTTTTAAGAAAAAAAGGAAAAGGTTCAAATTGTGCAAAAAATAGACGCAAACTTTTAGAAAGCCAGCACAAATTTTTTGTATCAAATGATAGTTCTCACAAAAAAAGCGGATGCAAAAAAGAATCCTCGCAATTATCTTTAAATCAACTTTCACATAGTGCTTACCCCTCCTTTAATCATTGCGGATTATACTAGTGACCTTGAGGGAGTGTTAATTCATGAGCATCGATCTATTATTAGATTTTGAAAGTCAGGCGCTTTTTGCCATTTTTACTTATTTAAAGGAAAATCCAGGCTTTCACGATATCAATGAAATTTCAGAGCAAATTGGTTTTGAAAAACGAACAACGTTGAAATATTTAGAGCGTTTAGCGATGCTTTCTAACGAAGTAAAGGAACATATTGGAATCGATCCGCTAACTATATCGGAGCGGAACTACCGAATTATTCAACAAAATTATGTGGAGAACAAAGAATTGAGCTTAGCCATCTATCACATCTCGATCAAGATTGACCTGCTGGAGGGGTTACTGCTAAATAAAGAAAATACGATGGATTCCCTGACGGACAAATACAACCTGAGTTATTCCACCTTGAAAAAAGATGTGTACGAAGTGCGGGATTTCCTTAAAGAAGCCAATATTGATCTTCATATTAGAAATGGCGAGATTGTATTATCCGGTTTAGAACCGACGATTCGCCTCTTCTTCTTGAGCTTCTTTTGGCAGCTATACGGCGGCTACGGGCATCCCTTTAATATCGAAAATTCGACTGAAAAGAATTTTATTTTTGAGAAACTCAGCTTTCTACTTTCAGATCAAATCGACCCGATCACTAAAATTCAATATGATTATCTAGTAGATATTACGCTGATCCGTTATCTATCCAATCATCCGATTGAAAATAATGAACTGCCGGTGGAATCCATCCTGATCGGAAATAAATTTGTCCAGCATTTTCATTTTATTACGGAAGAAAATGTCTCGGCTTACGCGAATTTTAAAGATGAACTTTATTTTATGCTATTATTCTTACAATCAAAAATGGTCTTTTATCGCAACACCAGCTTCTTCCGTGAAATAAAGAAATATCACCAAGAGATAGATTCAAATATCTATCAGGCCAATCAGTTCTTTTTTCAAAACATCGGTCTGCTTTTTAACCAATTTGAATTTGACTATGACGAACTGGAAAAAGAACTATATGTCATTCATACACGCTTATTGTTCAAAAGCTTTTATAATTATGTACCAATCGGCGAGCATCACAATCTTTATCCGGAAGATATGGCGATTGTACAAGAAAATCTGCGGGTTCGTTTTGAAAATATTTGTCCACGTAATAGCCTAATTTATTCACAGCTTGACTACGCCATTTTTCTTTACGCCGCTTTAAGTATTGCTAATGAATTTATGACAGAATATGAATTATCTATTTTTATTGATGATTCAAAAGGCGAGTTTAATTCTATCTGGCTAAAAAAATTCTTTATGAAAAGTACTAACGGACTAGTTAAATTGAATTTTGTCGATCCAAATCGCTTTTTATTAGCCGATGAATCTGTTGATTTGATTATCAGTACGAATAAATTTTTCCCAATCAAGAACGTCCACAACAAACCCATCCTGTTTCTAGAATGCAAAGACAAATACGAAGACCTGAAAAATGTTCAATCGATGGTTCGAAAGATTATGATGGAGAAAAATAAATTGCTGCAAGTAAAATAAAATAATGAACACTTTCCAAACATAAATCTGACTTTTTGGCTTTTATTAGAATATTTTCATTTTATAGAAGACATAGCCAGCAAAGTATCCCATGCAAAACAATTATTCTATGCTATACTACCCACAGTTAGTTTCTCTTTCCAAAATAAAACTAACGAACGAAGACGATCGACCGACATATTCGATCGTCTTTGCGAGTTCTTCTTCCTGCTTTAGCAGGTTAGTAGAATCGTATGCGCGACGACAATTCTTACATTTTTCACGGATTTTGAAAAATGTTTCCTTAATCCGGCGTTAGCTGCGAGTTCTTCTTCCTGCTTTTAGCAGATTAGTAGAATCGTATGCGCGACGACAATTCTTACATTTTTCACGGATTTTGAAAAATGTTTCCTTAATCCGGCGTTAGCTGCGAGTTCTTCTTCCTGCTTTTAGCAGATTAGTAGAATCGTATGCGCGACGACAATTCTTACATTTTTCACGGATTTTGAAAAATGTTTCCTTAATCCGGCGTTAGCTGCGAGTTCTTCTTCCTGCTTTTAGCAGATTAGTAGAATCGTATGCGCGACGACAATTCTTACATTTTTCACGGATTTTGAAAAATGTTTCCTTAATCCGGCGTTAGCTGCGAGTTCTTCTTCCTACTTTTAGCAGGTTAGTAGAATCGTATGCGCGACGACAATCTAATGAACGCTTTCGCTTCTTTCGAAAAAATTCTTCCCTAATTCGGAGTTAGCTTTCACGTTTAGATACATAGTTAAAAAGCCGAAATCAAAATCAGATTGCTGATTTGATCCCGGCTTTTATTATCCTTGAATTTCCGCGTATAGCTCCCTATTATTTTTTCATTTTGTTTCTGAGCCGCTGGCTAATTATCCTCTCCTCCTATTAATATATAGATAGAGTATGAATAATCCAACACCTGTAATAAAGCACATGGCAGAAAATAGAATGAAGGTTCTATTGGCAAAACTGCCTGTTCTTGGCAAGATTCCTATTCGATGATAATTTTTTACTTTTATTGTGATTTGATTCTCGTCTTCATCTAGTATAACGGTGTTAGTTACCCACGGATGATCGTCAAATGACACCACACCGTTGTCAAAAATGTCAATGGTAATTTCTTCCTCTAAACCAGTATAACCATTTGGAGCTGTGAGTTCTTTAAGATAATAAACACCTGGCTGTATGTCTGTGAATACAAAGGTTGAACCAGAAGAAATCGTTTCGTTGTACGCTCCTGATGAATTTTTCAGACGAAATGCCGCACCTTCGATTTCATTTCCTTGTTCATCAGTCTTAATAACAGTTAGTCTGAACTTATTTAATTCATTAATGATCGTTTTATTGGGTGAATCAGCAATAACTGCCGCACCATCCGACCTCTCTGCCACTGTAAATGTGAAATCATCACACTTTTTGAATCCCTCTGGAACAAATGTTTCACTTACTTGATAGAGACCCGTAGGAAGATTAGTAAAATTAACGACCCCTCCATTATCTGGGATAACATCACTTGCAACTACTATACCTGTTAACGTTTCTGTCAAAGTAAATCTCGGTCGTTTGTCATCTGCACCAGTAAAAGGTTGCCCATTTTTCATTACTTTCTTAAATGAAAAATCAGTAGTCAGCAATCGATTCGTGATAGTTATTCCTGCTGGGTCTAGATTACTAGACGTAAAACTCTCCTGACTGTAAGTTGGATTGGCATAACTCGGTACTCTATTCTTATCTCCAATTCTTTCAATAATTCGATACTCGATAATAGGATTTCCAGAAACTGCTGGGAAGCGAGCTGCCCAACTATTTTCTTCGTTCAAATGGACTTCGTGTAAATTGACCCATTGAGTTCCGTCTTTTCTTTGTAAAACAGCCGTTATCTCTCGACGCATTTTCCAACGATTATTTTCATCATCTGACCAAACTTTTTTTACTGGAATAACAAAATCTTCATTGAACGCTCGAACAGATGGAACACCAAAATCTAATTTGTCCTCTGTACGATTGGGCATAGAGTGTAATACGGTTTTCCCGTTGGCTGGGTACCAACTTCCGGAAGTAAAGCTTGATGCCTCCGTTTTCAAGCGGATTTTGTAGTTTATTTCAATTTCCTGATTCCCATAAAGATTGATATTTGTTACTTTTATCTTCCTTGGATCAGAGCTGTCAACCCTTGCCATTTTGTCTGCATCAATCGCTTTTGTGCCTAATCTATTTCTTAATGAAATATCCGATACAACAGGCGTTCCCACTAATTCCACCATATCTCCCAACGGATCTTCAATCACACCTTGTTCAACAGTCATAAGCGTCGATTCAAACCATTCCCGGAAGGATTTTTCAAAATCAGTTAGATTTTGTGCTTGGTAGAAATAGTAATCTTTTTCTGAATTACCAGTAGTATTAGCTCTTTGAGTAGTCATTTTGTAAAGTCCCTTTACTAGTACTTCCGCGCTATGGAATTCTCCAGCCCCACCATAGGCTCCCATGGCGATCGCTTGAATTTCAATCCCTTTGTCTCTTAAATCTGCCGCTTGAGAATTTGCCATATCTAAATGAGATTCGATTAGGAGTCTATTGTTAACATTTCCAGGATCTTCAATATTAGTAATTCTAAACCTTCTATCCACAGCAGGAGGCTCCAGTCCATTGTACAGCACATAAAGTGAGGTCGCTCCATTCGAACCGAGTGTCACTCCTGCATTTCCATCCGTTTGTCCTGAAGACAGTGGTTTATACTGAGTAATTCTTACTTTGGAAGGAAAAATTGCCGTATCCCTTTTGCCTGCTAACGGGTCCTTGCTTCTATTTGGGGCTCCATCAGTTAAAAGAAAGAGAAACTTTCTTCGTCCATTATTATCTGCTAACAGTCTTTTTTGTGCTTCAATCAATCCACCTTGCGTATAGGTCTGGTGGTTTTGCGTACTAGCATTGCGATAATTTGTCACTAACTGATCCCAATCACTGTACCGTGATGACAAATTAGATGTACTGATCACATTCGTGCCAAATACAACACTGCCGATCCTTAGATACCCATTGTCAGGAACATTGTTTTTAAACTGAGTAATTAAATGACTCAAAGAATCTACTGAAACATCTTTTCGCAGTCTTCCACCAATTTTGTATTCCGGTTGAGTAAAGGTCATTGATGCAGAGTTATCCAATACAAACATCACATCAACACCAGGTCTGGTAAGCGAGTCTCCTCGGACATTCAACTTTACGTTAAACTCATCCTTCTTGGTTGTTTCAGTCGCATATTTCCTTAGTGCAATATCCCCTTTCTCTTTTCCGCCAACGCCGTAATAAATATAAGAATTTGTATAATTATCTGTAGACGTGTTCCAACTTTGAAGTCCATCCCAAACATTAGCGGCTGTATTATCCTTTCCGCCTTGATGATTGATCACATTCGTCTGACCGGTTGGCTGCCAAGAATATTGTGGATATTTTCCATTGTCTGTCTTATAGCTTGGTTCTTTATTGGTATATGAATTGGTCCGAGCCAAGTTTCTAGCGTTTGTCAACGCTGGTAAATCAATGGCTTTTGAAAAACTATTTTGTTCCGAATAAAGTGAAAAACTACCTTCAGCTTCAGTAGTTTGATTCCCCTCGTTGTCTTCAGGTACTGATTTTTTTGGAGCTTTTTTCGTAGCTTCTTGTTCTACTTTTAACCAGAGAGGGTCACTTAATTCCAATATATCAGTATCAGTATCAGCTTCGGCTCCTGCTTGTTCCTTCTGATTTTTTTCTGTATTTTGTTCATTTAATTCGAGATACATTTGAAGCTTTTCCTGTTTCTTAGGGACCGCGATCGTGAGTTCACGCTCTTGTGAATGTGTAAAATCTTTTTCAATCAGCCATCCCTCTTTTTCTTCCATTCCGTCGACTACAGGGTAATCAATGACTTTTTCTTTTTCCGTCACTATTTTTAGTTTTAAGCGATTTTGCTGTTGTTCACTTTTCCCCTCGCGGCTTAACTTAATATGAAAGAGATTTTCCTTATCTGTCCGTTCTGTTTTGTAGGAAACCTTCAAAAATGACTCTTCAATCAATACACTCGCGTCGTTTTCCGCAATTGTTCGTGAGCTTGCACCCATTAAACCTATCAAACTTAAAAAGATTCCCCCAATTAAAATAAGAACCCTCTTTTTTCTCCCATGCATACCCTTACCCCCTTTATCCCAAGCTATCCCTTCGCCATTATTTTATAAGACAAAAAAAAGTTCCGCAAATTACAAAATAATTGTATTTAAGTTATTTATAACTGCAAAAAACACGAATATTTAGCCCGTATTTTTTGCAGCAGTCATCAACAAACGGTTATTAAATCACTTTACTTTAGTTTTCATTAAAATTTATAACATTCATTTAGTTGATTATCGATTAAGTATATTAGACATATAAAGTCGAATATTTATTATTAAACTGACAAAAACATGAATAAACGGCTTGGTTACTCATTTTTTGCTATCAATAGTGCTTTTAAGCAATTCTGAATTAACGATTGTCACATTAAGAAAATTAAAAATAATTTACAAAAGAGTGTTGCACTAACCAATGTACTTTATTTTATCTAAAAATATTTTAGTTATTTAAAAAAGACAAAAAGCGATAGATCTATTGATTTTTCTATTTAATAGAACACCCTTATAAAACAAATCGAATACGTTTTGCCTCTTAATTGGTCGATACAGGATAGGTACATTGAAAACAATAAAAAAATCGAGCCGCAGCTCGATTTTTTTACGCATATGTCTGAATGATTTGCACCAACGCTTCTGTTGCTCCTGCCCCGCTTTTTTCGTCATAATATTGAGTGAAACGTTCGTCAGCTAAATACATCTCAGCCAATCCCTTATGAGCTTCACCGGAGTAGGCTTTCCAGCTGAAGCTCAGCCACTCTTTATGCAACTGATAAATTTCTTTAGCCAAAGACGGTGTCTCTTCTGTCAAATAGTTACTCAATTTCTCAGTTAGCGCAGCTTCTGTTGCCTGCATTTTTTGATAATCGGCCTCACTCATATTTTGCCATTTTTGATTCGAGGCCTCGACTGTTTCTTCTCCATATTTTTCACGGATTTCTTGTCCGTATTTTGCTTCATTTTCTGTGAGCTTTTCTTGTTTGAAGGCTTCAAATTTTTCTTTATTCGTCATAATTATTTCTCCCTTATAGTAACGCAAGGTCTTATCGATTGTTTCCAGCAGCTGATCAAGTTCTTGGCGCTTTTGCTCCAATTGGATTTTTTGCTGAATCAACGTATCCGCGACTTTTTCGTCAGGTCGGTCCACTAATTCCTTAATTGTTTTCAATGGAATCCCCATCGAGCGGTACAAAAGAATCTGTTGCAGCCGATCAATTTCTTTTTCGGTATACATCCTATAGCCTGCCTCACTTAAAAAAGCTGGCTTTAATAATGAGCGCTCATCATAAAATCGCAGCGTCCGTGCACTGACACCTGAAATTTCCGCCATTTGTTTCACTGTATAGTTCATTTTGTACCTCCTGACAAGAACATCTTACACCTTGACGTAACGTAAAGGTCAAGGGATTCTTTCATCGTTAATTTAGTTTTTCTTTCTATAGGAAATCATTTTCTCAAAAAATCGAGAAAATGAGTTTTATTTTCGTTTCGCATATCATTATGCTAAACAGCTTATCTACTATTTATGCTAGAAAGCATAGATACATCTCATCAATTAACAAACTGCGAAAAGCATAACTGACAACTAGCTCAGTCATAATGTATTCATTTTCCTAAAAACCAGGAAAATGAGTTTTATTCTCGCCACGCATACGATTCCGCTAAACACCACTACTATTTACTTGTTCAAAATCTGAGATCAATGCTCTTTTCTTATTAAACTGCGAAAAGCGTAACTCGCAAAAAACCCCTCTTAGAATAAAATTCTAAGAGGGGTTCTCCCAGTACCAAATAATTGATAGAAAGGTTCTTCGTCCACTAAGCTTCTTTCCGACACCCTGAAATCCGACAGGTGACTTGCGTCGTGTGCCTCTGGTATCGAAGGATCAATCTTTCAGATCCACTCGACTCGTCGCATGAGACAAACTATAGCACATCCGCTTAGTCTTTGACAATCATTTTTGATAGTTCTTATAAATTGCTTCCGTGATCGCCACTGTTTTCAAGGTCAATTCTTTGGTGACAATTGGACTTTCCAGTAATCCTTGCTCCAGACAAGCATTCACATGATCGACTTCAAAAACAAACTCACTGTGTTGATTACTGTGAAGCGTTTCTTTTTGCCCATCATTATAATGAATTTCAGCTGTATCTGTTTTCCAAAAATCAGGAATAATGATTTTTCCCTTTTCTCCGTAAATAATCATTCGCTTTGATAGATCTAGATCGACAGTCAAAAAGATCGTACCAATCACACCGTTTGGAAAATTCAAAGTTACCTGCGCTTGCGCGTCAGATTGTCCTTCTGGAAAAGTCAGCGTTCCTTTGAATTCCTCAGGTGAAGCCCCTAATAAATGCTGCATGTATTCTAACGGATACGTTCCGGCTCCTCGAAAAACACCACCGCCCGCACTTAAATCACGGAACCACGAAATATGATCAATGTTGGGATAGGCTGTTACTGAATCTAACCAGCGCAGCGTTCCGATTTTTCCTTTTTGAATCACCTGCTGAATTTGTTTGGTGATTGGCAGGAATAGCGCCTTTTGCGCCTCCATTAAAAATAAATTGCGTTCTTTAGCCAGCGCAAATAATTCCTCCGCCTGAGCCAGCGTCATAGTAAAAGGCTTTTCTAATAGAACATGTTTATTATTCAACAATGCTAATTTTGCGGCGTCATAGTGCCCCTTGTTGTAGACCGCCACATAAACAATATCCACATCTTCACTTTGACAAAGCTCCTCGTAACTGCCATAAGCTTGTGGAATGTCTAACTCTTGAGCCATTTTCTGGGCCTTTTTGATTTCACGAGATGCAATTGCCGTTACTGTACCACCTTGACTTTCCTTCACTCCTGCCACAAAACGTGGAACAACTTGAGCTGTACTTAAAATACCGTAACGAATCATTTCATTTTCTCTCCTATTCATTTTAAATCAATAATGAAGGAACTGATTCGATAAAATCAGTCCCTTGCTTGTTTCGATTCTAATTTTAAAGACCAGCGAATGTTTTATTTAAGACGAATAAACAGAAATAGCCGTAGGAAGCCACCGACCAGATTTTAAAAATCAATACGATCTTCAGATACTCCCGAAAAGAGAGATCCGTCATTCCCGCAACCAGACAGGTTAGGTCATCTGGCAAAAATGGAAATATAAAACAAACAATCAATAGCTTTTTGATGTCTTGAGTATGGTCTTGCAACGTCGTCTCAAATTTCTCAAAATTTTTCTCAGACAGGACGAGCCGAGCAAATCTCGAACCAAAACGGCGAACCAATAGAAACAATCCGACTTCTCCAATCACCAATCCTATATAACTATACAAAACTCCTGGAATATTACCAAACATCAGCATTCCAACAATCGTAGCAAACCCGCCAGGTAAGAAAGGTACAATCGGCTGGATGGCCTGCACAACGATAAAGGCTGCAATAGCAAAGTTACCAAAATTCTTGATAAAATGCTGCAAATCAGCGACAGAACTAAAAATTCCAGAATGTCTAATGTAGATCAATATAATAATAAAGGCAGCTAGGCCAATGGCTGGTGCCATTTGAATAACTTTCTGCTGCCAAGGAGCGCGCTGTTTTGTTTTTTGTGCCATCCTTCCCCTCCTTTATCTGGTTAAGTTGTTTTCTAGCTCATTATTGATAAAATTCACCAATTTGATCAACGTATGGGAGTGATTCTTTTAATGGATAAACGACAAAATCATGCATCATTCCTTCCACAACCTCTAGACGCATCGTGGTTCCTTGACTGCGTTTAATGCGATCCTGCAGCCGCAGTACGTCAGGATATAAAATTTCATCAGTGCCAGCAACGACCAGAAGTTCCCCAAGCTGATCAAAATTACCATAAATCGGCGAAACCATCGGATCGGTCAACGGTAATTCCCCTGCATAATTTTCGCCAGCTTCCGCCAACAAGTCTTTTTCTAATAAAACATCCTTTTTCTGCAATTCCTGAGAACGCGGGTCACTCAATGACGCATCTAACCATGGTGAGGCTAAGGCGATTTTCTTTGGCCGCTTCGGCAGATCAATATTCCGTAGGTGCTGTGCCAGACTCATCGCTAATCCGCCGCCAGCAGAATCACCAAATAGGAAAAAGCAGTCATCTGGATATAAGTACGCCAACTGGCGAAAGGCCAGCTCCGTTAGAGGTACCGTCTTTTCTGCCGTATTCTCAGGTGCTAAGGGATAATCGAAATAGCTTACTTTTAAATTATAGCGTTTCACAAAACGCTCTTGAATTTCTTTATGAAATGGCGATGCTTCTAGCGCATACCCTCCGCCATGTAGATAAAACACATGACGTCTCGTAGGATGACCTGGAAATAACGTGATTAATTGATGTCCATCGATTTCAGCGATTTTTTGCGGGATATCTGTTTGCGAAAGTTGACGGCTAATTAGACGCCGACGTTTTGGCGGATCTACCATTGTTGCTCCCACAAGCTTTTTCATATTGATGACTTTAAAAACATTCTTTACTAATTTTGCTGAATAGCGCATCGCTTTATCCTCCAAATAATTCCCACATAATCGCATAGAACTCGACGTTTCATGCTACAATAGACACGGTGGACTATCGCAGTCTGCTTCTTAAGCATAACGGAATCTGAAGGAGGTGTCCACAATCACAAAACAAAATCGTGAATACCTTTACGATAATATTCGCGGCATCCTGATTTTGCTCGTGGTCTTAGGACACGCGTTGGAATATTTTCGTTTAGATAACAAGGTCGGTGAGTTTCTCTACGTCTTCATCTACCTTTTCCATATGCCGGTTTTTATCTTTATTTCCGGTTATTTCTCAAAAAATCTTAAAAAAGGTCGCTCCACAGCTGTGGAAACCTTCCTTGTCCCTTATCTGCTATTAAATTTAATTTTGACTCTGATCATGCTGGCCATCGGCAAGATCGACCAGTTCATGATCTTAAGTCCAGGCTGGACCCTTTGGTATTTATATTGTATGTTTATCTGGCGTTTATTGCTACCTGACCTCGTAAAAGTACGGAGAATCTTAATTTTAAGTTTTATTATCGGAATTTTCTCCGGTTTTCTGACCGAATTTGGGACCTATATGGCAATGGCACGAACCTTAGGCTTTCTGCCTTATTTTTTAGCGGGGTATTATACGACTCCCGAACACGTCGCTCGAATCCGCAAGATTCCTTTTCGAAGAGCAATCAGTTTTGGAATTATTATTTTTGGAATTATTAACGCTTATCTTTGGACCAAGAATAATTTGCCGCCGGAACTTTTATGGCGAGATCGTGCATATGCGTTCTTTCCCGTTCCTTTACTGCAAAATTTACTGACGATCGTCTTTTTATACGGAATTGGCTTTGCCTTTATTTTCGTCTTTTTGGCCCTCGTTAATAATAAACCTCATTTTTTCACAGCATGGGGACAACGAACCTTGGCTATCTACCTGCTTCATGTTTATCTAGTGGCGCCATTAGTAGAATTTACACAATTTGAAAAAAATCCTCTGCTTCATTTAATTCTCTTAGTTGCTGGCAGCGGCTTTATTACTTATTTACTGTCTCACCCTAAAGTTACAGAAATTCTGCGGAAAACACTTGCACGAATTTTACATTTTATCATGCCAAACAAAAACGGCGACTCGTCATGAGTCGCCGTTTTTCAGTCTAATGGAATTATTCAAAACTGCTTTCTGTTAAGCAAGCTGTAAAGATTTCCTTCACCGCTGCTTCGTCCAATGGCACAAACGCATCGGTCTTAATCGTGCTATGAGCTACCGCTTGTTTCGCCATTTCATCGAATTTCTCCTCATTGATGCCAACTTCTGGCAAGGTCATCGGAATACCGCAGGCCTTGAAGTAATCATATAACTTTTGAATTCCGATACGAGCCGCCAACATTGGAACTTTTTCTTCAACGTTCCAGACATTCCATGCAAAGCTGGCAAATTTATCGACTGTTTCATCATTCAGAGCATATTCCATCCAACGCGGTGTTAAGATTGCTAAACCAACACCATGAGTAATATCATAAAAGGCACTCAATTCATGTTCCATTGGATGACAAGACCATGCGCCGGGTTTGCCGCTGCCAGTTAAGCCGTTCAAGGCTAAGGTACTTGCCCACATCAGGTTCGCCCGGGCATCGTAATCATCAGGATACTTCAACGCGATCGGACAATTTTTGATCACTGAACGCATCAAGCCTTCAGAAACAGAATCTTGGACATCGGTTCCTTCTGTCCGTTTGAAATAATTTTCGATCAAGTGACTCATGATATCAGCCGAGCCTGCCGCTGTTTGATACTTGTTTACGCTAAAAGTATTCTGTGGATCTAAGAAAGAAACCTTTGGAAGCATTGATTTGCTTCCAGTGCCTAATTTTTGATGAGTGGCAAGATTTGAGATTACTGCACCGCTGTTCATTTCACTACCAGTTGCAGCTAATGTCAAAATCGTCACTAATGGTAATGCGCCACCTTGATATTTTCGACGCTGCAAGACTAAATCCCAAGCATCTCCTTCAAATTTAGTCGCCGCCGCGACGACCTTCGCACAGTCAATCGTTGAACCGCCACCGACTGCTAAAATCACGTCAACATTTTCTTTACGACAAATCTCTGCACCACGACGTACTGTTTCTACTCGTGGGTTTGGTTCAACACCGGCTAATTCAAAGACTTCGTTGCCGTTCGCCTTCAGCTGCTCCATCACTTTATCGTATAAACCGATCTTTTTGATACTGCCTCCACCATACACAATCAAGACCTTTTTGCCGTATTGATTTAATACTTCCGGCAATTCGGCCAAGCGATCTTTACCAAAACGAATATCCGTCGTTACATGAAAATCAAAATTCTCCATTTAACTTTCCTCCTACTGTTCACTTCTATCCAATAAGCATAAACTAAAGTTTTCCAGAATGGAACTAAGTTCGCTCAGATATACCTAAGTTATCCGCAAAAAATTCCGTAATCTGATCCATCGTGGCAATCTGAACAAAGTGCCGTTCCTCCGCGCTGACAAAGGTAATATTGTCTTGCGAATTCGCTTTAATAAAATCAGCGGTATGTTGATAAGGCACCTTTTCATCTTCTGTTCCATGCCAAAAGAATAAAGGACGCCCCGCAACTTTTTCCGGAGCTAAGGATAAATCATATGCTTCTAACCACGAAGTCAGTTGCCGATAATCCTTCGGTAAATAGAATCCTAATTCGCCAGCATGCATAGCGATTCGTTCGCGATACTTGATCGGAGCCGGTGAACCCATTACACAAGCAGCTACATTGATTTCCGGATGTTGAGTTAATAGCATGCAGGTGGTAATCCCGCCCATCGAAATCCCGCCAACGCCAATTTTCCCCATGACCAATCCAAGATTTTCAAAATAATCCACCAAAAAACCGAACTCGTACAAATTTGTTTGGATACTATCCCAAAAAGTCAGGGAAGGAATCTCCGAAGTTTTCGTCTTACGTTCACCATGATTCGCTGCATCCGGCAATAGTACACGGAAGTTCTTCGCTGCTAATTTTCGACCTTGAGTCAGCACTAATTCTTTTGCCGTTTGCCAGCCATGATAATAAATAATCAGCGGCAGCGGTTCATAAATTTTGTCTTCTGCGACGACTTCAAGCAAAGGAATATTACCGACTGTGCGTTTGCGTACAACTACTTTCATCTTATTCCTCCTACTAAGCATTTCTTCTATTATACCTAGTATTCTTAAAATACACGAAAAACCGCCCTTCACGAATGAAGAGCGATTAAGATCTTATTTTGCAATCAACGTTTCCAACCCTACATACATCATATCTTTAAAGGTATTTTGACGTTCTTCTGAAGTGGTTTCTTCACCTGTCACCATGTGATCGCTAACCGTCATAATGCCCAAGGTTTGAACATGGAATTTCGCGCCTAAGTAATACAAGATTGCAGCTTCCATCTCAACACCTAAGACACCATATTCCGCTAATTTGAAGGTTGGTGCTAAATCATCTTTGTAGAAGGTATCTTCTGACAATACATTCCCAACATGAGTAGTAAAGCCTTTTTCCATCGCCACTTTATAAGATTTCATCATCAGATCAAAATCAGCAATCGGTGCAAAGTGGAAATCTGGAAAATGTTTTTTCACCATTGAAGAACTTGTCACCGCTCCTTGAGCAATGATCAAATCACGCACGTGAACATCTTTAGACAACGCACCGCAGGTTCCCACACGAATCAATTTTTTCACGCCATAAGATTGGATCAGTTCTTGTGCGTAAATACCAGCAGAAGGCATGCCCATCCCAGTACCTTGTACAGACACACGTTCACCCTTATAAGTTCCTGTGTAGCCTAACATGCCTCGTACATTGTTATAGCATTTCGCATCTTCTAAAAAATTTTCCGCGATAAATTTCGCACGTAACGGATCTCCCGGCAGTAAAATTTTATCTGCGATCTCCCCTTGTTTCGCTTCAATATGAACGCTCATTGTATTCCTCCCAATAATATACTTACTTCTATACGATTATAACACCACTAAGATTTCTTTGATTAATTTCTTGAAGTCTTCTTTGACACGTTCCGTCGTTTCCACAACTTCAGCGTGGTTTAAATTCGCCTGCATACCCGCCGCTAAGTTGGTAATACAAGAAATTCCTAGAACCTTCAGTCCACTGTGAGACGCCACGATGACTTCCGGTACGGTTGACATTCCAACAGCATCCGCGCCCATTGTACGAGCCATCCGAATTTCCGCTGGCGTTTCATAAGTTGGTCCAGTGAAGCCTATGTAGACTCCTTCTTGCAAATCGATAGCCAATTTATTTGCGACTTCACGCGCTTTTTCTTGGTATTCTTTCGTATAAGCTGCACTCATATCTGGGAAGCGTGGACCCATGTTTTCATCATTTGGTCCGATTAACGGATTAGTGCCCATGAAATTGATATGGTCGGTGATCAGCATTAAATTCCCTGGTTGGAAGCCTTCGTTCACGCCGCCTGCAGCATTTGTCACAACCACTGAATGAATGCCTAATGCTGCCATGACACGAACAGGATACGTCACTGTATCCATTGGGTTTCCTTCATAGTAATGGAAGCGACCTTGCATCGCTAATACATTTTTTCCTGACAATTTTCCATAGACTAATTGTCCCGCGTGACCAACCACTGTTGAAACAGGGAAATGTGGAATTTCGTTGTACGGGATCACTACAGGGTTTTCAATTTCTTCTGCTAATTCACCTAGTCCTGAACCTAGGATCAATCCAAATGCAACATCTGCTACTCCTTTTTCTTGAATATAGCTTGCTGTTTGCTGAATTTTATCTTGTAAGTCTGTCATAAACGTCTCCTTATATAGAATATTTTTTATTTCAATAATTTTAAGAAGCTTTCGCCATTTTCTGTCGCTGGCACGTCAAAGTTTTCAGCAATCGTTGCAGCGATATCTGAATAGTAGCCTTGCGGTAATTTCCCTTGTGCCGCCATTTTCTTGCTGTAAACCAATAAGGGTACATATTCACGAGTATGGTCTGTACCAGTAAATGTTGGATCGTTTCCGTGGTCAGCAGTGATCATTAATAGATCGTCGTCTTGCATCGCATCTAAAATTTCTGGAATTCGTAAATCAAATTCTTCAATCGCATGAGCATAGCCGACAACATCCCGACGATGACCAAACAAAGCATCAAAATCAACGAGATTCGTAAAACTCAAGCCAGTAAAATCATTTTTCATTACCTCTAACAACTTGTCAACGCCATCCATGTTGCTCTTTGTACGAACAGCATCCGTAATTCCTTGGCCATTAAAGATATCGTTGATTTTACCAACCGCAATCACATCTTTACCATTGTCTTTTAATGAATCTAAAACAGTTTTACCAAATGGATCAAGGGCATAGTCGTGACGGTTGCTAGTACGTGTGAAGTTACCTGGTTCACCAACATACGGACGTGCGATAATCCGACCAATCATGTAAGGATCGTCCTTCGTAATATCACGAACATATTGACAAATTTTGTACAATTCTTCTAACGGAATGATTTCTTCGTGTGCTGCAATCTGTAATACAGGGTCAGCAGACGTGTAGATAATCAAATCGCCAGTCTTCATTTGTTCTTCGCCAAAGTCCTTGATAACTTCAGTTCCGCTATAAGGCTTGTTGGCACCCATGATAATTCCGCGACCAGAAAACTCAGAGATTTGATCAAGCAATTCTTGTGGGAATCCTTCTGGAAAAACGCGGAAAGGTGTTTGGATATTCAATCCAGCAATTTCCCAATGACCTGTCATTGTGTCCTTACCAACAGAGATTTCTTCCAATTTTGTCGCATAGCCATCATGCTCCGCAACATCCTTCACACCTTTCAGTGGACGAATCGTTCCAAGACCAAGCTGTTCCAAATGCGGAATGTTCAATCCAGCTTCTTCTGCAATATGACCTAAAGTATCTGAACCGACATCTCCAAATTTTTCAGCATCCGGTGCTTCTCCAATACCAACTGAATCCATTACGACTAAGTGAATGCGCTTAAACATTTCTATTCCCTCTTTCTATTTATTTATATCAAAATAAGTAAGACGAATCCCACTTATATATTTAACAAAACCTTTGTGCTGTTAAACTAATTGCCACAGCTCCAGTATATTGGGTTCTTAGTGTTCCGTAAAATAAAAGCTACGCCTTGCTAAATTATGAAACACCCAGCTAATTCGATTTAAAGGATTAACTTTTTTGCCAGTCCGACTTTGAGCAACTGCGAAAGTTGGACTGGCAACTAGCTCAGTTTAGCGGAATTCATTTTTCGAAAACCATGAAAAATGATTCTATCTTCGTACGCATACGATTCCACTACTATAATACGTTTGGACAATTGATTCGCAGCTAATTCGCATTAAGGGGTTAACTTTTTCAAAGACCGAAAAAGTTAGTTTCATTCTCATCGCGCATATCATCCAACTAAACCTCGCGTATTTATGCCTGCTTTTAAGATTTTATTTTTGCCAGTCCGACCTTGAGCAACTGCGAAAGTTGGACTGGCAACTAGCTCAACTTGTAGGAATTCATTTTTCGAAAACCATGAAAAATGATTCTATCTTCGTACGCATACGATTCCACTACTATAATACGTTTGGACAATTGATTCGCAGCTAATTCGCATTAAGGGGTTAACTTTTTCAAAGACCGAAAAAGTTAGTTTCATTCTCATCGCGCATATCATCCAACTAAACCTCGCGTATTTATGCCTGCTTTTAAGATTTTATTTTTGCCAGTCCGACCTTGAGCAACTGCGAAAGTTGGACTGGCAAAAAGGGCGCGACTAAGAACATTGTCCCATAGCCCCACCCTTTGAAAACGAAAGAATTATTTTGATTTGATGTAATTGACACCGTCTGCTTTTGGTGCTGCTGCTTTTCCTAAGAAAATGACCAATACCACAATGGTTAAGACGTATGGTGCCGATTGTAGATACACATCTGGAATTTGTGAAATGATCGGTAAGTTTGATCCTGCGATACTCAAGTTTTGCGCGAATCCGAAGAAGATCGCAGCTCCCATCGCACCTAATGGATTCCATTTACCAAAGATCATCGCTGCTAGTGAAATGAACCCTTGACCTGCGATGGTTGTTTGTGCAAAGCGTCCAGCGATGGATTGTGCAAAGACTGCCCCGCCCATTCCGCCAAGGAAACCAGAAATCAACACACCTGAGTAACGTAATGCGTAAACATTGATTCCTAAAGTATCAGCTGCCTGCGGATTTTCACCGACAGAACGTAAACGCAAACCAAAACGCGTTTTAAAGATCACAAACCAAGAAAGTACCGCAATCAAAATTGCAAAGTATGCTGGCAAACTTGTATTTTTAAAGAACAGATCACCAAGTACAGGAATCTTACTTAATCCTGGAAAATCAAAATAACCAAATTGCTGTTGGATCGTGTCTGTTTGACCTTTTCCATAAATCACTTTGATCAAGAAAATCGCTAATGGCGGTGCTAATAAGTTCATTACTGTACCACTGATGATGTGGTCTGCACGGAAGCTAACTGTCGCAACAGCATGCAGTAAGGAGAATGCCATCCCCGCTAAACCACCGACTAAAACACCCAACCAAGGAGTCATTGCACCAAACTGATCGGCAAAAGCTAAGTTAAAGACCACTGAACTAAACGCCCCTGCAACCATGATTCCCTCCAAACCAACGTTAACGATCCCGCTGCGTTCAGAAAAGACGCCACCTAAAGCCGTTAAAATCAACGGTGCTGAATATACAAGTGTCTGAGCAATAATTGAAGCTACTAAATCCATATTCATCAGACTTTGCCCCCTTTTTCAGATTCTTCGTTCGGAGCACTTTCTATTTCTTGGACAGTAGCAACTTCTTTTTTACCGCCCATGACTTTTGCTAGACCAACACGTACGATGTAGTTGATGGCTACGAAGAAGATGATCAACGGAATTACACTATTGGCTAATTCACTTGGAATACCTGAAAACTGCATCCCTTGTCCGCCGAGCTTCAAGATACTGAACAGCAGTGCGGAGAGTAAAATTCCCACTGAGCTTCCGTTTCCTAACAGTGAAACCGCCATTCCGTCAAACCCTATGCTGACTGATGTTCCTTGAACAAAGTAATTCATAAATGTTCCTAGTCCATAAACGACACCACCAAGACCAGCTAAGGTACCTGAAATGATCATGGAGATCACGATCGTGCGTTTACTACTCATCCCTGCATATTCAGAGGCAAAAGGATTCAAACCAACGGAACGAATTTCAAACCCTAGCGTTGTTCGTTTCATTAAGAACCACACAAGCACTAAGAAGACTAACGCTAAAATAATACCCATGTTGACCCGCGAACCGCCAAATAAGTTTGTTAACCAAGGTTCGCGTAATGACGCATTCAAGCCGACACCTTTAGTTACACCCTTGTTTGAAATGATATCTGGTGACATTACATGATTAACGATATGATTCGCTACATACAAAATCACATAGTTCATCATAATGGTTACGATAACTTCACTGGTTCCAAAGAATGCACGCAATAATCCAGGAATCGCTGCAGCCGCAGCTCCGGCTAAAGCACCAGCGATGATCGCTAATGGCAAAACAACGAATTTCGGTGAATCCGGCATGCTTAATGCGACCCAGATACTTGCGACCCAGCCGCAGAGCGCTTGCCCAGACAGCCCGACGTTAAAGAATCCAGCTGAATTGGCTACTGAGAACCCCAGCGCAGTAAAGATTAACGGTCCCGCACCAACCAAAATTTCTCCGATAGACATTTTGCTTTGGAATGCGGAGCTAAACATTGCGTTATAACCTTCGATTGGGTTAAACCCAAATACTAACATCAAAACAGCACCAAGAACAAATCCTAAAATAACTGAAATAATCGGTACTAAAATATTTCTAATTCTTTCTGAGCGATCATTCATTTGTCTCACCAGCCTTTGCTAATTCTGCTCGCGCTTCTTCTAAACTATAGCCGGCCATCAATAGCCCAAGCTCGTTTTCAGAAGTTTCTTTCGGATCTACGATACCAACGATCTCCCCTGCATGAATAACCGCGATACGGTCAGAGACATTTAAAATTTCATCCAGCTCAAAGCTTACTAATAGCACGCCTTTTTGCTTGTCGCGCTGTTCAACCAAACGCTTGTGGATATATTCGATCGCCCCAACATCCAGTCCACGAGTTGGCTGTGATACAATCAGCAGATCTGGATCACGATCGACTTCTCGTGCGATAATCGCTTTTTGCTGATTCCCGCCTGATAGTGAAGCCGCTGGTGCTTTTTCACTGGTTGTCCGTACATCGTATTCTTCAATCAAGCGCTTCGCGTAACGATCAATCTCACCGTAGTTCAAAATACCCGTTTTACTAAATGGTTCATGGTAGTATGATTGCAACGCGATGTTCTCCGATAATGGCAACGGTAAAATCAAACCATATTTATGACGGTCTTCCGGCACGTGTCCGACGCCTGTTTCAGTAATATGACGCGGCGCTTTGCCTGTTACATCTTTTCCGCTAATTGTGACTGTTCCGCTTTCGACTTTACGTAAACCAGTAAGAGCTTGGATCAGCTCTGTCTGTCCATTACCATCGATTCCGGCAATTCCAACAACTTCCCCGCGATGGACATCCAGCGAAAGATTCTTCACTGCCTCTAAGCCGCGACTTTCTTTTACAACAAGATTCTTAATTGAAAGAACGACTTCGCCTGGCGTTGCTGGTACCTTATCTGTTTTGAATGAAACAGAACGTCCCACCATCATATCCGCTAATTGCTGCGAGCTGACATCTTTGACGTCGACCGTTCCTATGTATTGTCCTCGACGAATAACGGAACAGCGATCCGCGACTTTTTTGATTTCATCTAGCTTATGAGTAATCAGAATAATCGATTTGCCCTCATTAATTAGGCCTTCCATAATCGTAATCAGCTCATCAATTTCTTGCGGTGTCAATACAGCCGTTGGTTCATCAAAAATCAGAACATTCGCACCACGATACAAGGTTTTCAAAATTTCGACCCGCTGCTGCATACCCACTGAAATGTCACGGATATAAGCGTCTGGATCAACTTTTAACCCGTATTCTTCAGATAAACGCACGATCTCAGCTTTAGCTTTCTTTTTGTCCAGCATGCCGTTTTTCTTCGGCTCGCTGCCTAAAATAATGTTCTCTGTGACGGTAAAGGCATCCACTAACATGAAATGCTGATGGACCATTCCGATCCCTAATTGATTGGCTTTCGTTGGGCTTGAGATATCGACGGGTTGACCATCCATTAGAATCTCACCAGAAGTTGGCTGTAATAGCCCAGACAAGACATTCATCAATGTTGATTTTCCAGCGCCATTTTCACCTAGAAGCGCGTGAATCTCGCCCTTTCGAATCTGAAGATTGATGTTGTCATTCGCTTTAAACGTACCAAATTGCTTGGTGATATTGCGCATCTCAATGACATTTTGTTCTTCTGTCACTTTCTTTTCACATCCTATCGCTTTTTAAAACCTGACAAAACATTGCAACGCTAAGGGCGTTCTTCCCTTAGACAAATCAAGCACTGGCTGTGACTTGTCTAAAAGAAGAAAACTTTTTTTAAAAGAGGACCATAGCCTCACGCGTTGGAGACTATGGTCACCTGAATAATTATTTCTCAGGAGTTTCTGGAACTTTGATGTCGCCAGCAGAAACTTTTTCTTTTGCTTCTTTAACAGCTGCTTTCGCATCGTCTGAAAGATAGCCGTCTGTTAAATCAACACCGCCGTCTTTCAAACCAAATGATAAGTGTTTGCCGCCAGGGAATTTGTCATTCAATGCATCCGTAGAGATTGATTGAACCGCTGCGCCAACGCCTTTAAGTGTTGAAGTCAAACAGAAGTTGCTTTCTTTACCGTCTTTAGATTTGTATTTGCCATCGTTTTGTTGGTCGCTATCGACACCGATAACCCAAACTTTGTCAGCTTCGTCAGCTTTTTCGTTACGTGCTTTCGCTTCTGAGAAGACCCCTTGACCAGTACCGCCTGAAGCATGATAAATGATGTCTACGCCAGCATTGTACATGTTCGCTGCCAAAGCTTTCCCTTTAGAAGGATCACCAAATGAAGCCGCATATTGTACGTCTACAGAAATGTCTTTGTCTAATTTTTTAGCAGTATCTTTTACCCCTTGAACGAAACCAGCTTCAAAGCGGTCGATTACGGCACCTTCTTCACCACCAACAAAACCTAATTTATTTGATTTTGTTGTTTCAGCTGCTGCTACACCTGCTAGGTAAGCTGCTTCTTGGTCTTTAAATGTTGCCGAAGCAACGTTATCTTTGTCTTCAATCACTGAGTCAATGATAACGAAGTTTGTATCTGGGTTTTGATCTGCTGCTGCTGAGATTGGGTCAGCTAGTAAGTAACCAATCCCGAAAACTGTTTTGAAACCGTTAGTAACAGCTTGTGAAATATTTTGTTCATATTCAGAAGCATCGTTTGATTGGATATAGTTATATCCGCCAGTACCTTTTTTGATATCGTGTTCTTTACCCCATGCTTGAAGACCTTCCCAAGCACTTTGGTTAAATGAACGGTCGTCCACCCCACCAATGTCTGTTACGATTGCTACACTGTGTTTTGCATCGTCTTTGGCCGCTCCGCCTGAAGAATCAGTTGAACCGCCGCCACTACCGCCGCCGCAAGCTCCTAGAGTCAGCAACGCTGCCATTGCTACGGTACCTAGGCCAAATAATTTTGCTTTTTTCATTTCTGTAAAGCCCCCTAAATATGTTTTTTTCAACAGTCCTGCGACTGAATGAACATGGTTTATAAATCTTTGTCAGTAAAGGTATACGGCAGTAACTCTTCAACGGTCATTTCTTTTGTTACTCCGTTGTCACCGACTAAGGTTACTGGCATCGCTGGATCGCAAAATTCCGCCATAACTTGACGACATGCGCCACATGGAGAAATCGGTTCTGGTGTGTGACCAGCGACTACTAAATGACTAAAGGCTTTTTCGCCTTCCGAAACAGCTTTAAAAATAGCTGTTCGTTCTGCGCAATTCGTTAAGCCGTAAGAAGCATTTTCAATATTGATTCCTTGATAGGTTTTTCCTTCCTTCGTCACAAGACATGCGCCGACAGGAAATTTCGAATATGGGACATACGCTTTGCCGAGTGCTTCAACTGCGATATCGATCCATTCTTGCTTACTCATGTGTCATGCCTCCGTTTTTTAGTACCCCGTACCAGAAAGACCGTTCATAATAGCAACTCCTGAGCTGGCACCTAAACGAGTAGCCCCTGCTTCGATCATTGCTGCTGCTTCTTTGGCATTATGGATACCACCGGAAGCCTTAACACCCATTTCTGGACCAACAGTTTCACGCATCAAACGCACATCTTCGACTGTTGCGCCGCCTGTTGAGAATCCCGTAGAGGTTTTTACAAAATCTGCTCCCGCCGCTTTGGCTAATTCGCAGGCTTTGACTTTTTCTTCATTATTTAATAGAGAGGTTTCGATGATCACTTTAACTAAGGCCTTATCTTTTGCGGCTGCTACGACTGCTTCAATGTCTTTTTGAACCTTTTCGTCGTTGCCATCTTTCAGTTCGCCGATATTGATAACCATATCCACTTCATCCGCACCGTTTTGAATCGCGTTTGCTGCTTCGAACGCCTTTGTTTCAGTAGTATTTGCTCCAAGCGGAAAACCGATCACCGTACAAACTGCAACGGGCTCACCCTGTAATTCTTTGGCTGCAAGCGACACCCATGTTGGATTGATGCAGACAGAGTAAAAGCGATATTTCTTAGCTTCTTCAATAATTTTCATTACATCTTCTTTACTGGCATCCGCCTTTAAAATTGTGTGGTCGATCATTCGATTTATTTCCATTTCTGACCCTCGCTTCTTTCATTATAATATACTTTTTATTGTTACAAAAAAGTTTTAAATACTTATTCTGTAATAATATCGTGGATTAAAATAGGCTCTTTTGGCTCTTCACCAATCGAAATATTTTCATAAAGTAATTTTTCTACTTCGTCAATTTCATTGGAGTTCGCGTAGATTGTTAATAGCGATTCGCCTTCAGCAACTTTATCGCCGACTTTTTTATGCAGCTTGATACCAACGGCATGATCGATATCTTCTTCTTTCGTTTTACGTCCCGCGCCTAACAGCATTGCTGCAATCCCAATTTCATTGGCTACTAAATCAGTGACATACCCCGAGGTTTTAGCTGGCAACTCAATTTCATATTTAGCGGTTAGAATCTTGTCCGTTTGATCAATTACTGTTGCATCCCCACCTTGGTCTTTAACCATTTCACGGAATTTTTCTAGCGCCTTACCAGAATGTAGGGCTTCCTCTAACATCGCTCTGGCTTCATCCAACGTCGCCGCTTTACCTGCTAAAACAACCATCTGACTACCTAATACATAGCACATCTCTGTTAGATCAGCTGGTCCTTCTCCTTTCAAGGTATCAATCGCTTCCACGATTTCTAGGCTGTTTCCGATTGCTTGGCCTAACGGCTCAGACATATCCGAAATCACAGCCATCGTTTGACGTCCAGCAAGCTTTCCGATGCGTACCATAGTTTTCGCTAAACGTTTTGCATCATCGATGTTTTTCATAAAGGCACCTTCGCCGGTAGTCACATCCAAAACGATTGCATCTGCACCCGCTGCGATTTTTTTACTCATGATCGAACTGGCAATCAACGGGATGGAATCCACTGTCGCTGTTACATCACGTAATGCGTACAACTTCTTATCCGCTGGAGCCAGATTTCCTGACTGACCGATGACAGCTACTTTACTCTTGTTTACAATATCAACAAATTCTTGATCGGATAATTCGATTTTAAAGCCGGGAATTGATTCGAATTTATCTAAAGTACCTCCAGTAAAACCAAGACCGCGTCCAGACATTTTTGCTACAGGTACGTCTACACTTGCTACAAGTGGCGCAAGAACCAAAGTTGTGGTGTCACCAACACCGCCAGTGGAATGCTTATCCACCTTCACACCCTCAATAGATGACAAATCAATGATGTCTCCTGAGTTTGCCATAGCCAAAGTTAAATGAGAAATTTCCTCATCCGTCATGTCCTGATAAAAGATTGCCATTAATAAAGCGCTCATCTGATAGTCTGGAATACTTCCGTCTGTATAGCCATCAATGATGAAGTCGAGTTCTTCTTTTGATAGGGCATTACCGTCTCTCTTTTTTTCGATCAAATCTACCATTCTCATAGGTTTTCCTCCAAGCTTCAAAAGATATTATACAATAAAATGGCGAAAGGTAAACCACTTTAGTAAAACAGTTTACTAAATACAGAAGCGCTTTCTGTTAGCGCTGCCATCGTTACTATAACGGGTACTGCTCCCGTTGTCAACCCTGATCTACTTTTTTAACACTCTCACGAATAATTAATTTAGTTTGGAAGATTTTATTCGGAATTCGCTGAGAAGGGAAATTAATGGCATCTACTAAAAATTTTGCTGCTGAAAAGCCAATTTCACTGCTCGGCTGAAAGACAGTTGTCAAAGGCGGAACCATGTATTCACTAACTTCTAACCCGTCAAAGCCCACGACCGAAATGTCCTCAGGAATTTTTAATCCCGCTTCATAAATCGCTTGATAGCAACCAAGAGCCATCTCATCATTTCCGCAAAATATCGCCGTGATTTTCTTATTTTTTAATACCTCTCTTGCCGCATGATAACCGCCGGAGATCGTTAATTGTCCAGAACAAATATAGCTTTCTTCAAATGGCAATTTATACTCAAAAACTACCTGCCGATAGGCCTTCACCCGCTCAGTTAATTGATAATAGCCTTGACTCTCTTTTAACATACCTATATGACGATGCCCTTTATCTACCAACATCCGCAGGACTTCTTGTGCCCCGGCATATTCTTCTACTAATAGCTGGCCCCAATCGCGATCGTTCAAGCCTCGGTCGATCAAAACAATCGGGTGTTTACGGTAAAAGTCACTGCCCAACTTGTGTTCTCCCTCAAGATGATTAGGCGTGGCCAACAAAATACCATCTACTGACCGATGTGACAGCTCATTTAAATAACGTTTTTCTTGTTCAATATCGTGGCGAGAGTTACACAAAATGATCATATAACCTAGAGGATTTAAATAACTTTCTACTCCTTCGATCACCTTTGAGAAAAAAAAGTCGGTTACGTCCGGCACGATCATCCCGATCGTTTTTGAATGACGATTAATCAAGTTCGCTGCAAAAAAATCCGGTTTGTATTGATGTTCTTCAACAATGGCTAAAACCTTTCTGCGCGTTTGTTCGCTGAAGCGGCTGCCTTTATTATTTAAAATCTGTGAGACAGTCGTTACTGACACGCCAGCCATCTCAGCGATCTCTTTAATGGTGATCTTCATCACGGTCCCTCTCTTTGCGTTTTTTTTAAGTGTAGCAAAGGAAAAAATAGAAAGAAAGCATTTTTCTTCAAAAGGCCGGACTTCTTGCTTATTCTGTAGGAAAAAAGTGGAATTTAAAGGCTCCTAGAAATAAAAAGTAGTTAAGCAAATAGCAGACGTTTTAGGTGCCATCAAAAATCAGCAAGAATTTATGCATCAATTCTAATTAGCCTACACCGTTTTCGCACGATTCAGATAGTTTTTGAAAAAAGACTATGATGTGCCCAACAAAGACTGCTGGCCATTTTATTTAAATCTATAAAAAGCGAGATAAGATGATTGCGAATTAAACATATAACGAAAAGTATCAAATTCTCTAAAATGATTATGAACCAAAAAAATCTAAGCTGTGATCTTTTTGATAAGCAAAACAGTGAAAAAATGAATCTAGGCGTCGCGAACGCTGCATTTTACAAATGATTCATCTTGGATTATGTAAATTTGGAGCTTTTAAAGTAGGCAAGGTTTTTATCTCGAATTTCAAATAACAGCGATCCAATATTCATCACGATTTTTATAAATAGTTTACTTTCTTTTTCCAGTGCCTATAAATTACAGCTTTCACTTTCTGAAAAAGATGTACTCTGTAACGCAAAAATTAACTGCCGGTACTGTCCATAATGAAGTCTACTCAGACATTGCCAATCAAGTCATTTTAAAAGAGCATCTATAAAATGAACTGCCGCAGAATCAGTTCTTTTCTGCGGCAGTTCTTATTTTATAGTTACATAAATTGCGTACCAAAACCCGAACGTTGGTACAGTAGAAAATGTGAAAACGTTTGATTTATTCATTTACTTAATTAAAAATTAAATATTTGGATAATTCTTCAAAACATAATTTTCAGCCTTCTGACTCCAAATACCATCTGTTTCTGCTAGAATTTCGCCTAATTCTGAATTGTTATCAATCTCTGAAAGTTTTTTCAGTTCAGATTGTTTATGGGTATAAACTAATTTTTTTCCGCCGCCAATCGCTGGTTGATTCAACGTGGTTTCCCCTACTGCATCCAATCCTAGAATATGGGTAACGACATTGGCAACTTTAACTTGCTTATCCTCAATCAATTTTACCGCCTTGCGCATGTCCTCGGTATTACCGCCAGACGTTCCCACAAAGTGCGTAAAGGAATAATGCACATCGTAAAAATTCACCTGCGCCGAAAACTCTTTGTCCTGCGGTCCCGCGAAGAAGTTCAGGCAGCCATCCGGATTCAACATGTCCGCCGCATCCGTTACTACTGGTGCCACTGGAATCATTACAAAGATATCATCGAAGCCTCCATCTGCTTTTTTCTTCAAAAGACTGACTTGATCTTCAACATCTGCTACATTTATATATGAAACTTCAATACCGTTTTGACTTGGATAGAGCTTTTCTGCACGAGCTAATTTTTCCGCATCACGATCGGTAACAACTAATTTCTTTGGTTTGATGGGTCCATGCAAAGCATAATCGATTGCTAATAAACCCATTGGGCCAGTCCCGCCCATGATCAATAGATTCCCATCAGCTTTGATTCCCATCTTGTGTTCATAGGACCCTTCTTTTAAATGATAATTTGCTTCAAAGGCGCCAATTACACAGGATAATGGTTCAATCAGTGAGCCTTCAAAATAGGTATCACCTTTATAAGGGATCAAGCAGTCCTGATTCATGACATCTTCTGAGATCACGATGTAGGTCGCATCGCCGCCAGTGTAAGGATACGAATAGCCGGGACAATCTGGACGATCCGGTAATTGCAAGTTCGCCTGCAAAACATACCGCTCTCCTTTTTTATATTTATGTGCCCATTTGCCGCCAACTTCCAACAGTTCGCCACAAAATTCGTGACCAATAATAATCGGATTTTCCGCAAGATTATTGGGCGCTTTTTTATGATCCGCCCCTTGATTGGCTAACTTCCACGTTGACATACAAATACTATCAGTGATGACTGAAGCCAAAATCTCATTCTCTTTGATTTCAGGCAATTCAAGTTCCTCTAAACGTAAATCCTTCTTACCATATAAACGTACTGCTTTCGTTTTCACTACTGCTCCCCCTAATTTCTTCTATAATATTATGCTAAAATTCCTAACCAATAACCGATGATTCCTACTGCAAACAACACAAAAATCAAAACGATTGGGCTGACTTTTTTCTTTAGTAAATACATCATCAACAAGGTCAAACCTAACGCTGGTAAACCTGGAACTAAATCATCCAAAACATTTTGCACAGTTGTAATAACTGTTTTGCCATCCGCACCTGGTGTTTTCGATACGACTAGCGGTATATTGACAGTGGTCCATTTCGTTACCAGAACCCCCATGATGAATAATCCTAAAATTGTCGCACCTTCAGTCAATTTCTGTAATAAATTGCCCGACAGATCTTTAACAATATCCATCCCTTTACTGAAGCCGTAAGTCAATCCAAACCATTTCATCGCCAAGCGAATCACGTTAAAAGCTACGAAGAATAAAATTGGTCCCATCACATTTCCAGATAAAGCCAACGAGGCACCTAATGCTGCGGTGATCGGACGTAAGGTTCCCCAAACTAATGGATCGCCGACACCAGCTAAAGGTCCCATCAACCCAACCTTTAAGCTATTGATTGTCCCATCATCGATATCCGCACCGCTTGCTCGTGCTTCCTCCATCGCCATCGTTACGCCGATAACAGGTCCGCAAACAGCTGGTGTCGTATTAAAGAAAGTCAAATGGCGTTTCAAGGCTTCTGCTTGTTCTTCTTTGGTTTTATACACTCGACGGATTGTCGGAATCATATCCACACAAAAAGCCAACGCATGAATCCGTTCAAAGTTAAAGGACGCCTGCTGGAAGTTTGAAAAGACAAACGTTGTCATCAAATCTTTTTTCGTTAATTGCGATTGCGCATAAATATCTTTTTTCGTTTCTACTGTTGAAGTATTTTCCATTTGTACTCCTCCTTAATCTTCCAGCTCATCATCGGCTAACTCGCCGGCGACAACTGCTGCGACCTGATTTCCTTGAACCTCGTTTTTCTTAAAGTTCGGATTTAACTGCACGTAAATCAATGCAGTAATTAGCCCGATAATTCCAAACGCCAACAAACTAAACTCTAAATAACCGCCCATGACAAATCCAAGATAGAAGAAAGGCATCAAATATGCCACGCTCATCATATTCAAGACCATCGCATATCCGACAACTACGATGAACCCACCGGCAACTGCTAAACCTCCTGTGATTACATCTGGTATCATGTTCAACATATTTGTCACCATCTCAGCGTTAACAAAAGCCGCCACAATCGTAGCTGGGATTGCTACTCGTAAAGCTTGAATGAATAAGGCACTGAAATGAAGGAAGATAATCTTATTGAAATTTGCTTTTTCCGCTTCACGATCCGCTGCGTGTTGAAAAGCTACCGTGATTGTCCGTGCGATAACCGTCAATACTTGCCCCGCCGCTGCCACTGGCAACGCAATCGCAATTCCGGATTGAATATCCTGCTGACCAACAACGACTAATATAGTAGAAATCACACTCGCCAGAGCTGAATCCGGTGACTGCGCCGCCCCAATATTCATCCAGCCTAGAGCAATCAATTCTAATGTTCCTCCTAGAATAATTCCCGTCTGCACATCGCCTAAAATCAGACCAACCATCGTACACGCAATCAACGGTCGATGCGTCTGAAATTCATCTAACACACTGCCCATCCCGCAAATACAAGAAAAAAGAAAAATAAGTACAATCTGCAACGCTGATAATTCCATTATTGTGTCCTCCTATTTCATATTAAGGTAATCATTTTTCTCAAAATGAGTTTGATGTTCAATACGTATACCACTCCACCAGATTTTTCAGTACTCAATAGAATTTTATCTTGCTTACAATTTTTACCTGAAAAAAGTGGAACTAGTATCCTGCCTCCTTTTAGAACCCTGCTTCTTTTAGCTTCTCTTCAAAATTACCCTTCGGATCGGTCGCAACGACTCTCAAATCTAACTCCACACCTGCTGCTTCAAGCTTGCGAAATGCATCCGCTTCTGTTTGATCAACTGAAACAGCTTTGGTGATTTGTGTCCGTCCTGTTTTGAATTGCATCCCGCCGATATTGATGGATGTGATTGGCACCTGCATTTCGACTAATTCCAATACTTCCATTGGATTCGTGAATAGATAGAACACTGATTCATCTGCATATTTTGGGTTATTATAGACCTTCACTGCTTTCTCCGGAGTCACGATATTCACTTTGATTCCTGGCGGGGCTGCTTGTTTGACCAATGTTTTACGAATCTCATCATTAGCCACTTCTTTACTAACAACGATGATCCGCTTTGCACCAGCTTCCTTTGCCCATACTGTTGCCACTTGTCCATGAATCAAGCGATCATCGATCCGCGATAATTTGATTTGCATCTTATAAATCCTCCTCTTCTTCAATCACCTGTTGTTTAAACGCTTTCACTGTGTCGCAGGATATTTTTGTAACATGATTCACAATCTCTGTTAAACTGCTGCCTAGCATACTTGCTGCCTCTAAGACAATCGGCAGCGACATTCCTGATATCACGTCAATCTCGCGTTCAGGATTCTTCATTGCAACTGCACAGCTGGCATTATAAGGCGTCCCACAAAATAGATCTGTCAAAATCAGATATGATGCATCTTCCTTCATTGCCCCAGCAACTTTTTCTTGGATCGTGTCTAATCCTTCTTCTTTCAAAAATTCGATCGATTCAAAATCCGGTAGCGTACCAAAAATCATTTCTGCTGATTTTTTCATTTCGTGTGCCAACTTCCCATGCGCAACCAAAATTACCTTGTTCATAAGCTCCTCCCAGTTCTTTTTTATTTTACAATTCTGCCGACCGCTTATTTCTCACGATCAGCAGAATCAAAAATTACCCTCGTGTTTTTCCGCCAGCGACGTTAACAGTCACACCATCTATGTAGCTTGACCGGTTAGAAATGAAGTAGGCAACTAAGTCTGCTACTTCTCTTAATTTACCGTCACGACCTAATGGAATTGTCTTAGTATTCGTGTACCCAGCACGTAATTGCTCGACTGTTATTCCCCGCGTATAGGCTAACGCTGTTTCGTACTCGATCGTACGTAAGCCGGTTTCTTCCATAATCCCAGGAGCAATTCCAACAACACGGACACCTTTTTTTCCTAACTCCTTTGCCCATGAGCGAGTAAAGCTGTTCACCGCTGCCTTTGTTGCCGCGTAAACACTTTGTCCCTCCGAACCTTCTAAGCCACATTCTGATGACATATTAATGATGACCCCATAGCCTTGCTTGACCATTACACGACCAACTGCTTGGCCCATTAAGTAGACACCCTTTTGATTAATCGCGATCATCTTATTAAATATCTGTTCATTAATTTGGAATTTCCCTTCCTCGGACATCTTCTCGTCAACTAACAAGGCTGGGATATTGATACCCGCATTATTGACAACTGCATCAATTGTTTGAAATTTTTTCACTGTTGTCGCTACCGTCTGTTCCACCGATTCTGGAGAAGTAACATCTGTTTGACTAAAAACTAAATTTTCGTGAGTAAATGTCCCTTCGCGTAAATCCGCATTCACCACATTGATCTTTAAATCACATAACTCTTCAACGATAGCTGCACCAATCCCTGATGAACCTCCAGTAACAATGACCGTTTTTCCTTGTACACCTAACCAATCCATAGCAAATACCCCTTTAACATTTGTGATTTACTTTTAACATTTGTTGCACTTTTATAGTAACCGCACTAGAAAACGTTGTCAATAACTTTTTGCAATTTTTTTAAAACAAAATCACAAAAGTGCAAGACGGCATAAAAAAAGACGAGTTTCTCCAACTCGTCTAAATAGATACTATTCGTAAACCAATTCCATAATCGTTTCCTGCTGTTCCTCAGGTATCTCCTCGTCGCTCAAATAATACTCATAAGAAATCCCGCTGAATTTCCCGCCAATTTTTTTAATCTCATCCATCATGGCGAAATAGGGCTCAGTCATATCATCATAACGCCCGACATAAAGTGCAGATAACGCCTTATAGGACGGAAGGAAATAACTGTCGCTTTCGATCTCCGCAGCATTTTTGACTTTCTCTGCCACGGGAAAACCAACCTCCATCTCAATGGCTGATTCATCCAATCCGCCATTTTCATCCATATTTTTATAAGAAACAAATGGTGTACTTAATATTTGGATTCCTTGCTCTTGAATAAACCCGCCTAGCTTCATAAAGGTTGGTCCAATAACTTGAGGAATTTCTTCGACCTTCACGGTAAAGGTTTGAGAAAGAATCCATTGATCTGGTTTCATGATTTGTTCAAACTTCATTGATATCTCCTCCTTTTTCTATAAGTGTATCGAATAAAAGTGCCAGAACATGTCATATTAAAAATGATTTTTATAAAATGCCCCAACGTAATTTAAAACCTTCTCGCGAATCCAATCCGGGCCAAGAATTTCAACATTTTTTCCTAGCGGAATTAAAAAACGATAGAGATCATCGAATTCCGTGAAGTTCAAAGTCGCATCAAAGCTACTGTCAGGATTGTCCGTCCAAGCAAAATCCGCGAACTCGGCATACTTTTTATAAGCGATCCGCTTGCTGAATCGTAGCCGAACAGACAACTGTGGAAACACCAATTCTTCCTCTGGAAACGGATAGTCTATTGGCTCTTTTAAAACAACGTTTCGAATTTGTTTGAGTGGAAATAAGCCCCAATCTAGCTTACTTGATTCCCAAGCCAGCAAATACCACGTTTGATACTTGTACAGTACACGTTTTGGTGCTAAAGACAAGAGCCGGGTTTGGCCATATTCGGTGTGGTAAACACAGTTGATCTCACAATGATTGAATAACGCCTCTTTGATTTTTTCAAAGGTTTGGCTGGTGATCTCGGTCTGACTCAAATCGACCTCCAGCCATTCGCTCCAATCATAGACCGTGCCCATTTTTTTCAGCAGCTCATCCGTATCAGCTAAGCCTACAGATTGCAATAAATGTAAAGCAAGAAATAGATCATCCTGCTCTTCTTTATCAATCAAAGCATTACTGACATGATAGGCATCATCCAGAAAAATACCGCCATTTCGCCCTTTATTGGCATAGACTGGAACTCCTGCCAAACTCAGCGCATCGACATCACGATAAACCGTCCGGACCGACACTTGGAATCGCTCCGCTAATTCCTTTGCGGTAACTTGCTTGTGGCTCAATAAAATCAAGATTGTTTGAAGCAAACGAATAACCTGCATAGCTCCTCCTTAAAATAGAAAAAGATAGGACTCCCCTATCTTTTCAATACTTCTCGCGCAGTTTCTTCCGTCGTGACTAATACATTAATATACTGACCCTTTAATGCGCTGGCAATCGCGTCGGCTTTATCGACTGCTTCTGCTACACCGATTCGATACGGTGTTCGCTTCAAGTCAGCGATATCGATTCCAATCAGACGATCATCTAAACTATTCTCAATGTGTTCGCCTTCAATATTGTAAAAGCGTGACACCACATCTCCCACCACTTTTTTTCCTTCTAAATAAGCCAGCACATCTTCGCCATAGAACTGTTTCCAGCTTTCACTCGCCTTCAATGTCGGCGAACCGATTCCTAAAATGGCAATATCAATCTTGCGCCAATAATCGATCAATTCTTGATTAAAATCATTTTCCATCAAGGCTTTTTTCAACGCGACCGTTTCGGGAAAAGCTGGTGAGTCAATCAATAATGCTCGACCATTTAGTTTTTTTGATGCTTCATAGGTAATTGTATTGACGTGATAATCACTGATTAAACGCCCAGACGGTCCGCCGATCATTGGGACACAGAGAATATTATCTACCGCATAATTTGTCAGCCCTTCTGGTATTGCGGACATGGTTTCGCCCCAAGAAAAGCCAAAGATCATATCATCCTTAATAATCTCTGTTAGGTATTCACCGACCCCTTGTGCTAACATTTTATCCTTTTGCGTACGACTTAAATCTGTTCCCGCTTGCACTATAATTGCCTTTTCCAGATCGAATTTTTCCTGCAATTCCTTTTCGATACTGTAGGTTCCCGCTTTATCATAGTTGATGGAAATATTCACGATTCCTTCGTTACGAGAACGCTTCAGCAAACGACTGATCGTACTGCGATGTATATTCAGCTCTTTCGCGATTTGACTTTGATTTTTATCTTCTTGGTAATACATTTCAGCAATGCGAACCAATAATTTATCTTCTTCTTTTTGCATAGACTTACCTCCTTATCACATTTGTGAAAAACATGAGTCAATGTGATTGTACCCTTTCTTCGACCACACATGCAAGCCTTTTCCCTAAAGACAAAGAACCCGTCCATTCAGATATCGAATGAACGGGATCAATTTATTCCTTCACACTGCGAATAATGTAGTAGCCTTTGTCCTTCGCCACTATTTCGGCGTTGCCGAAAACTTCTTCCATTTTACTTTTTGCGCTGGGCGCACCTTGTTTCTTTTGGATCACGATGGTCAGTGTACCGCCATCTTTTAACAACGGTTCTGCATCGCTTAATATCTGATGAACGACTTTTTTTCCTGCACGGATCGGCGGATTGCTGACGATTGCGGCATATTCTTTTTGATGCAAGGTTTCATAGATGTTCGATTGATGAATATCTGCTTCGATGCCATTGCGCTTCGCATTTCCTTGCGCCAGTTCCACCGCACGATTATTCACGTCGATCATTTCGACTGAACGCCCAGTCTGATAGGCCAATGCCATACCGATTGGACCATAGCCGCAGCCAACATCCAGCAATGTTCCCTCCGGTAACTCCTCCGCATCGAAATGCTCGATTAATACACGTGAGCCATAATCAACGGTGTCCCTAGAAAAGACTCCGCTATCCGTCACAAATTGAAAATTTTTTCCCGCCAATTCAAACGACCATTGATGCAAGTCGTGTGCCGTCTCAGGATTTTCCGAATAATAATGATTTGCCATGTTCTTACCCTTCTGCTAATAAAATTTCTTTAATATCACGTGCAATCAAGGCCCCTAAGAAATGATAGCCCTCGTCTGACGGATGGATGCCGTCGAATGTTTGCACAAACTCTTTTGGTTTTGGATAAACAGTCATGTGGTGATACAGATCGATTACGTTAACGCCCGATTCTGCCGCTATCATTTTCGCTTTTTGGGCGAAGAGCTGTTGACGCTCATTGTCTCCCTTTGAATAAATGTCTGTATTGATGTAACCTGTCGTCAATAGAATCACTTTTGACGCATCAAAGGATTCAATGATTTCTCTAATATTTTCGCCAAAGGTGTCAAGTGAATTTGTCTGCTTCAACGAATCATTGGTTCCAAAAGAAATGACCACAAAATCACCTTCTGCATCCACGGCTTCACTCACCCGAGCCAAACCATCAGAAGAAGTCTCGCCGCGCTTGCCTAACTTGACTAATGAGTAGCCGGGAAAGCCCATCTCCGTCAGTTCATCAAGAATATACTTATCTAAAATATCACTAGTTTCACCATTCATGACACCAGCTAATAAACTGTCTCCGAATAAAACGATTTTTTTCATCATACACACTCCTTCTAACAATTTTCTTCCTTATCATAGCACGAAATGCGGAAATTATTTAGGCAAATAGCGCGGGCCGAATTCCTGTCGTGCCTTTTTACTATATTTCTGCACAAAATCCGATTTCGCATCCGTATAGGCATCACGATTGTGCTCAAACTTTTCCTTTAACGTAAGCTTTAATTCTTCATATTGCCGCGCAACTTCTGGATACTTTCGTAGATAATCCCGAAAATAAAACTCATCCCAATCTCCTATAGCACGAACATGCAGATGATAAACCTTTTCCGCAAAGCCTTCCGATGTGTAGCCCTTATTCAAATCTAATGTTTGTTTCTCCTTATCTTCAATCATCAAGATCCAACCGGCATTTTTCAGCCTCGCTGAAGCTTCTTCCACATCATACCCATCAGGAAATTCCAACAATATATCTACAATCGGCTTAGCAATCAAGCCTTCGATTGAAGTACTGCCGATATGATTGATTCGTTGAATCGGAAAATCAGCGAACAACTCCGTTAACTGCTGCTTTTCTTCCTCGTACCATTTCTCATAATCCACGTTATGATCCTTCAAGATAATTGGAAATAATTCCCACAATTCCGCCAGCGTCATTTCTTCCAGTTTCTTCATTTCTCCACCTGCTTTCCTAAATCTCCTGCTTCTATCATACACTTTTTCAGGTTGTTTCTTGGCTTTTCTTAACATCTCCCTAGTTTTTTCCTTCGCAACTAAAAAAACAATGAAACTCCTATCATTACGATAGCTTTTTACACTTTTTTTCGGCTAAAATGGCTTATAACGTTTTGTGTTAGGAAATTATTCGGATTTCTTGGAAATAGAACACTTTCTAAGACTGTTTTTATGGTAGAATAAGCGCAGTTGCCAGTTCAGCTTTTTACTTGAAATTGACTGGAATGCGCATGATATTGAACTCATTTTTCGATTTTGAAAAATGATTACTTTAATATGAATAAGGATGCCAGTTCAACTTTTCGCAGTTTACTCTGTTTGGCGTTCATTTTAGTTATTAAATCAGTATATTTTGGACACACTTAGTTGAATGGTATACGGCATGAAAATAAGATTCATTTTTCGCTTTTTGAAAAATGGTTACTTTAATATGAATAAGGAGGTTCTTATGAACGAAAGAGGGAACTATTTCCGGATCGCCCGCGACCAGTGGCAAGATTTCTACACACCGGGAAACACACCGTTGACGCAAGCAGAGCTTGACAATATCAAAAGCTTGAATGACCAAATCTCGATGAAGGATGTGGCCGATGTTTATGTACCCTTATGTCACCTGATCCATCTTTATATGAAGGATTTTGAGTCGCTCACGTTAAGCAAAGGGTTGTTTCTGCACCGTTATGTGAAGATGCCGCCGTTTATCATCGGAATCGCTGGAAGTGTTGCCGTCGGAAAAAGTACCACCGCTCGTTTATTACAGACCTTATTAGACCGCCTTTTCAAACATCAAACGGTCCAATTGATCACCACTGACGGCTTTTTATATCCAAACGCTGTCTTAGAAGAACGCGGGATTATGGATCGCAAAGGCTTTCCCGAAAGCTATGATATGGAGAACCTAATTGATGTCTTGAATGAAGTAAAATCAGGCAAAGAAAATATTCCCATCCCAAAATATTCCCATGATGTCTACGATATCGTGGATGGAGAATACGAGCTGATCGATTCGCCGGATATTTTAATCGTCGAAGGAATCAACACCTTACAACTGCCAGCCAATCAGCAAATCTATGTCAGTGACTTTTTCGACCTGTCGATCTACGTCGATGCTGATCCGAAAATGGTTGAGCGTTGGTATATCGAACGGTTCGAATCCTTGCTGGACACCGCCTTTAAAGATCCGGATAACTACTATTATGACTACGCAATCGGTGACCGCAAAGAAGCGCTTGCCATGGCGGAGGATGTCTGGAAAAATGTCAACTTGAAGAATTTGGAAGAGTATATCTTGCCAACAAGAGGCCGAGCTGATATTATCTTGCACAAGGCAAAGCATCATATCATTGATGAAATCTATTTGCGTAAATACTAGCTTATAAAGAAAGCTTGCTTTCTTTTATAATAAAACTTGAAAAGGGGTAATAATTGTGACAAACGTTTCTGCCGAAATGACAAACGTAGAAAAAATCATCGTACTTGATTATGGTAGTCAGTACAACCAATTAATCACTCGTCGTATCCGTGAATTCGGTGTTTTCTCAGAGCTTTTGAGCCACCGCATCACTGCTGAAGAAGTCAAAGCCATGAATCCAAAAGGGATCATTCTTTCAGGCGGCCCAAATAGTGTTTATGACGAAGGAGCCTTCTCCATTGATCCAAAAATCTTTGAATTAGGGATTCCAATTTTAGGAATCTGTTACGGCATGCAGCTGATCACATATAACCTAGGCGGAAAAGTTGAACCCGCTAAAAACCGTGAATACGGGCAAGCAACGTTAGAAATTGTTTCTGATAATGCCGTCCTATTCGCTGATACACCAAAAGAACAAACCGTTTGGATGAGCCACGGCGACTTAGTCACTCAAGTACCAGAAGGATTTGAAAAAGTCGGCACCAGCAAAGACTGCCCAATCGCAGCGATCCAAGATACAAACCGTAACTTCTTCGGCATCCAATTCCACGCAGAAGTACGTCATTCAGAATACGGCAATGAACTATTACGTCACTTTGCCCTAGATGTTTGCCAATGTAAAGGTGATTGGACGATGGATAACTTCATCGACATGCAGGTCGCAAAAATCCGCGAACAAGTCGGCGACAAAAAAGTCCTACTTGGCCTATCAGGTGGTGTGGACTCATCTGTCGTAGGGGTGCTTTTACAAAAAGCTATCGGTGACCAATTAACATCGATCTTCGTAGACCACGGTCTATTACGTAAAAACGAAGGCGAACAAGTCATGGAAGCACTTGGCGGAAAATTCGGCTTGAACATCATCAAAGTTGATGCTAAAGATCGTTTCCTAGATAAATTAGCTGGTGTTTCTGATCCAGAGAAAAAACGCAAAATCATCGGAAACGAATTCGTTTACCTATTCGACGATGAAGCAACTAAACTTGCTGGTCAAGAAGGCATTTCCTTCTTAGCCCAAGGAACACTTTATACAGACGTCATCGAATCTGGTACCGAAACAGCACAAACAATCAAATCTCACCATAACGTTGGTGGATTACCAGAAGACATGCAGTTCGAATTGATCGAACCACTGAATACCCTATTCAAAGACGAAGTCCGCGAATTAGGAACACAGCTTGGCATGCCTGACTCAATCGTATGGCGCCAACCATTCCCAGGACCAGGTCTAGGTATCCGCGTCCTTGGTGAAATCACTGAAGAAAAACTAGAAATCGTCCGCGAATCAGACGCGATCCTCCGAGAAGAAATTGCCAACGCCGGTCTGGACCGCGACATCTGGCAATACTTCACTGTCCTACCAGGCATCCGCTCAGTCGGTGTTATGGGCGATGGCCGTACCTACGACTACACAGTCGGTATCCGTGCGGTTACCTCAATTGATGGTATGACCGCAGACTTCGCACGTATCCCATGGGATGTCTTGCAAAAGATTTCTGTTCGAATCGTGAATGAAGTTGCTCATGTGAATCGGATTGTGTATGATATTACGTCTAAGCCACCTGCTACTGTGGAGTGGGAATAGTGTGAAAAAAGGTTCTATAATATTTGGTGTTGTTACTCTTTCTGAGTGAGAACACCAAGTATTTTTTTATACAAAAAGACATTTGGTTGTCCTATAATTAAATCGCTGAACCCAAT
>OAUF01000030.1_pt1 | contig 142603 bp, 139 predicted proteins | sample 1495111 | NCBI WGS metagenome assembly OAUF01 (sample SAMEA2580002, study PRJEB22360) | human gut metagenome | reverse complement strand
TTGCTGAGACACACAGCGACTGCTTGCAGAGCTGATGTGGAACAGTACCTACCTGATGCTCAAAAGATGGGCGAGTTTTCTCAATGAAGTTTCGCTTGACCTGAAATGCGTCCCATAGTTTATGTTACTCTTATGAGGACGAATAAATAGAGGGAGATGACTAAAATGAGTATAAAAATGATTGCAGTTGATATGGACGGAACCTTTTTAGATGATCAAAAAGAATACAATCGGGAGCGATTTGATCGGATTTTCCAACAAATGAAGGAAAAGGAGATAAAATTTGTTGTTGCCAGCGGGAATCAGTACGATCAGCTAAAAAGCTTTTTCCCTGAGAATCATGCAGAAATGTCCTTCGTTTCGGAAAATGGAGCCAATATCATTGTTGAAGGGACGCATTACTACAATGCACGACTAGCAATGGATATAGTGTTGGAAACATTGAAGGAAATCAACGCACTGCAACCGATTGTTCTAGTCGTTTGCGGCAAAAAAAGTGCCTATGTTTCAAAAGATATTCCAGATGATGTGTTTCGCATCGTCAAATTTTATTATCCAAGTATAAAAAAACTTGAGCGGCTGGGAGATGTCGCAAATCAAGAGGATGAAATATTCAAATTTGCCTTGACCTTTTCTAATATTGGCATTGAGGAGAAGCTGGCCGCTTTGGAAGAAGTGTTGGCAGATCAAATGATTCCAGTGTCTAGTGGGCATGGTGACATTGACTTGATTATTCCTGGCGTTCATAAGGCCAATGGGTTAGCAAAATTAAGCAACGAGTGGGGCATCGCACCTACTGAGATCGCAGCTTTTGGTGATAGCGGCAATGATATCGAAATGCTGGAATATGCCGGTTTGAGTTATGCAATGGAAAATGCTCAGGAAAAAGTCAAACAAGCTTCAAAGGAAGTGATTGGTTCGAATAATCAAGAGGGAGTTTTGGAGATGATGGAGCAATTATTGCGCGCTTAAATAAAAGTATATGAGTATACTTTTTAGCAAATAATTACTCCCCAGCGAATCAACTGCCAGTATTGCTTTTTGATCGTACAATTTGAAAAGTGAGTAAATCATTATCTTAGAAAGGGTTTACAAAGCTGTGAGAATGTGATAACTTGAAATTGTAATTAAGGATTGTTATTAGTTCGGCTAAGCATGACCGGTTTACCAAAGTCCATGGAGACTTTGCGTAAATGGGTCTTTTTTTGTTTATTTATTCGAGAAAGGAGAGAAAAAAATGGATTTATTGAGTCCAGTAACAGGAGAATTAAAAGCGATTGAATCTGTAGATGATGAGGTGTTTTCAGCGAAGATACTGGGTGATGGCGTGGCGATATCGCCCATGGAACAACGAATCACTGCTCCAGTGGCTGCAGAAGTAACAGCGGTGTTTCCCACAGGGCATGCGATTGGGTTGAGAACGAAGGATGGTGTAGAGATCCTATTGCATTTAGGAGTTGATACAGTGGAACTTGATGGGAAATTTTTCCAGAGTAAGGTCAAAGTAAATCAGTGGGTACACGCCGGCGATTTGTTAGTTGAAATGGATTACTCAAGTATTCATGAAGCGGGCTATGATACGGACGTCATGGTGATCATTACAAATGCGGCTGGAAAAGTCATTGAAAAAAAATCTTTGCTAAAAAAAGTTAATGAAGCAACCCCCATTTTGACGATAAAGTAGGTGGAATCATGATCATAAAACGAGTGCTCAATAATAATACGATCATTAGTTTGGACCAAAATGGAGCAGAAATAATCGTCAAAGGAAAAGGAATTGCTTTCGGAAAAAAGCCTGGTCAGGAGGCCGATGAAAGCAAAACGGAAAAAGTATTTACATTGGACACCAAGGAAACAATTCGCCAATACCAAGATATAATCATGGAAATTTCGGATGATATCATTGAGTTAACTGAAGAAATTATTGAAGTCATAAAAAATGGTACCAAAAAAACGATCAACGATAAAATTCATATCACTTTGACCGATCATATTTCGAATCTTTTGGAGCGAATGGCTTTAGGGATTACTTTCGACAGCTCGCTTTTATGGAATGTGCAGGCGTTATATCCTGAAGAATACCAATTAGCTGTAAAAGCAGTCGCGATGATCAAGGAGCATGTTGATTTGCCCATTCCTAGTGATGAAGCGAATTTTATCGCGATCCATATTGTTAATTCAGAAATGGATCTTGAAATTCAAGAAACCGTAGGAATTACAGAGACGATCAATCAAGTGATGAATGTGATTGAGGAGGACATGGACGCCCGTATAGCACTAGAGCATTCTGATCTTGACAGGGCAAGATTTGTTTTACATCTACGCTTCTTGCTGCAACGAATCGTTCAAGACGGGATGCTGCAATATGATAAAAGCGACCACATGATGGAGATGTTGATGAAGGAATACCCTCAACAAGCTGCCTGTGTGACGAAAATTATGCAAGTTATCTCTGAGAAGTATCAAAAGGAAATTGAGGGTGAACGACTATTTCTAATGATACATGTCATTCGTTTAACAACCGCAAAAGAAATTCGCGGATAAAAAATAAAGGAGGAAAAAATATTTTGTACTGGATGGTTACGGGAGCGGCCGGCTAGACCTTTTATTTTAATCAAATAAAATAAATGGAGGTACATGAAAATGAATTATCAAGAAACGGCACCACAAATTATTGCTGCAATCGGAGGGAATGAGAATATCGACAATGTAACACATTGTATGACTCGTTTACGGTTTGTGTTGAAGGACGACGCAAAAGCTGACGATGAAAAGGTAAAGTCTGTTGATGGCGTCATGGGGGTTACGAGAAAAGCGGGGCAATATCAACTAATCATTGGTCCAACTGTAACAAATCTTTATGATGTAGTTACCAAATTATTACCAGCGGCCGGTGAAGAGGAAAGCGATGAACACACAGCCAAAGGTAGAAAAGATGGAAAAGCAATTTTTAATCAAGTATTAGATTATCTTTCTGGTTCCTTAACACCATTGATCCCGATTCTGTTAGTAGCGTCTTTATGCAAAACGGTTGGGGTTGTATTAGGACCTTCAATGCTGAGTGTGGTTACAGAGAAAAGTGACATATATCAGTTGTTTACCTTTGTAGGAGACGCGGGATTTTATTTCTTGCCGGTTTTTATTGGCTGGTCTGCCTCTCGAAAATTAAAAACCAGTATTCCAATCGGGATGCTATTAGGGGCTGTGCTGCTCTATCCAAGTTTTATGCAAATGGCCGAGGATGGTGTTAAATTCTCTGTTTATGGTCTACCTACGATGTTGCAAAATTATTCAAGTACAGTATTGCCGATGATTTTGACGATTGCAGCGATGAGTTTTGTAGAAAAATTTTGGAAAAAATTCACTCCAGATGTGTTAAAGGTGTTCATGATTCCTTTTGGGACCTTGCTAGTGATGATTCCGCTGACGCTGGTAGTCTTTGGTCCGTTGGGTGGTTTTATCGGCGTATATATTGGTGAAGCATTGATTGCGCTGAATACTTTTGCTCGACCGTTAGCTGTTTGTGTCGTTGGAGCAACATTTGCCTTTATTGTGATGACAGGGATGCATCCGGTCTTATTCACTTATTTATTTACGACCTTTCCTACTCTAGGCTACGATAATTTCTTGATGCCAGGAATTTTAGCGTCTTCTTGGGCAGCAACAGGTGTCGCGTTGGCGTGTGTCTTTAAGTTTAAATCAAAGGAAAAAAAGACGTTGACGTTTGGTTATATCATTACTTGGTTTTTAGGCGGAGTAGGTGAGCCGTTGTTGTATGGATTAAATGTTCCTTATAAAACACCGTTTGTCGCAGGTGTCATCTCAGGAGCGATCACTGGTTTGGTTGCGGGCATATTGAATTTGACAGGACATGTGTTGAACATTTCGAATGGTATTTATGGGTTAGCGGGATTTGTTGGAGGCAGTACGTACAACTATATCGTATTAGGAGTAACTGTCGCAGTTGGCTTGATTTCTGGTTTTGTTGTAATGCTGTTCTTTAAACTTGATGAAGGGACCGTGAAAGACTAATGTATTTTTCGACTGAAAAAGTAACCCAAAGAATCTTCCGTATTCGAACGGCTTTTGAGGTATGCGCCTATTATATCCAAGGAGAAAAGAGCGGTGCGTTATTAGATACGGGACTAGGCTGTGGAGATTTAAAGAGCTTTGTTGATGATTTAGCGACTACGGAGTATACAGTTATCTTATCGCATGGGCACTGCGATCATGCGGGAGGAAGCAGTCAATTTGAGGAGGTCTATTTAAGTCCTCTAGATGAGGAGCTGGAAAAGAAACACTGTTCCAAAGCTTTTCGGATTCAAGAGATTCAGGCAGCGCCCACACCGCTTCCACAAACATGGCGCTCGGAACAGGTATTGCCGCAACGGACAAGCGGATTCAAACAATTGACAGAAGAAATGGTCTTCGATTTGGGAGGAGTAACGATCGAGCTTATGCTGGTTCCAGGCCATACTAAAGGCATGATGGTCTTTTTAATACCAGAAGAAGAGGTAGCTGTTTTTGGGGATGCTTGCGGCGAAAACACGTTGATTTGTTTTCCAGAAAGTGTTTCGATCGCTGAGCATTATAAGGCCTTGAACAAATTGAAGCAATGGGATGGTCGCTACAATAGAATCATTCGAAATCATGGAACTTTTGAATCAGCGATTCATTTATTGGATAATAATATAGAACTTTGCGAAAAAATTTTAGCAGCTTCCGACGCTCGCCTTCCTATTGAGGTTCACGGAGTAAAGGCATTCGCTGCCAAGGATCGAAGTCGAGAAATGACTGAAAAAGAACAAACCGGAAACATTGTTTACACTTTGGATAAGCTGTAAGGATTTTTTAAGTCGATCTACTATTATTGAGAGAGGCTGCGTGTGAAACGCTGAATATTCGAAAAAGCAGATGTGACAAAAGTAAATGTCATATTTGCTTTTTTGTTTTCAAACCATTTTCGTATTTAAAGCTATATACATAATAAAAATAGAAAAGTGAAAGCTCTCATGTTTGTATGTCTTTAGTTTGTTTTAAATACTGTGTTAAAATAGGTTGATTCTAAATGGATTTTGAAGATAAGAGTGAAGGATTTAGGAGGACTACACATGATTTTTGATTCTCACACGCATTTGAATGCGGAACAATTTGAAAATGAGATTCCAGAGACAGTTGAACGGGCGCGTGAACTTGGCGTGACAGAAATGGCTGTAGTTGGTTTTGATACACCGACGATTGAAAAAAGCTTGGAGCTGAACCAGCAATACGAAGGAATTTATTCCATCATCGGCTGGCATCCGACAGAAGCGGGCAGCTACACGAAAGCGATCGAAGAAGACTTGATTAAGAAATTAACGTTGCCAAAGGTTGTGGCGTTAGGCGAGATTGGGCTGGATTATTACTGGATGGAAGATCCAAAGGAAGTTCAAGCTAAAGTTTTCCGTCGTCAAATCGCGATTGCAAAAGAAATGAATTTACCTATCAGCATCCATACTCGCGATGCGCTGGAAGATACGTATAAGATTTTAAAGGAAGAAGATATTCGCGACATCGGCGGCATCATGCACAGCTTTAGCGGCAGCGGCGAATGGGCGAAGCGCTTCTTAGATTTAGGAATGCATGTCTCTTTTTCTGGGGTTGTGACCTTTAAGAAGGCCTTAGATGTTCAAGAGGCGGCAGCGGTGGTACCGATGGATAAATTATTAGTAGAGACCGACGCTCCTTATTTAGCACCAATGCCTTATCGCGGGAAACGCAATGAACCCGGCTATACCCGTTATATTGTAGAAAAAATCGCGGAACTTCGGAATTTACCAATGGAAGAAGTAGCCCGGCAAACGACGGAAAATGCACACCGCTTATTCAGGATCAAAGCCAATGGATAACAAACAGAAGGAAAAAATTGAAGAAATCATCGTAGTCGAAGGCAAAGACGATACCAAACGTTTGAAGGAAGTTTTTGATGTGGATACGATCGAGACTCGCGGTTCGGCCATCAATGAAAATATCCTAGAACAAATAGAACATGCTCAAGAAACCCGGGGAGTGATTGTGTTTACTGATCCTGATTTTTCCGGTGAGAAGATTCGCAAGACAATCATGGAGGCGATCCCCGATGCCCAGCACGCCTTCCTATCCAGAAGAATGGCGGCACCGCAAAAGCGCGGGGCAAGTCTTGGGGTGGAGCACGCCAGCGATGAAGCGATCATCGACGCGCTGCACAAGGTTGTCACTCCCGCTGAGGGCGATCAACCAAAAATAGCTAGACAAACGCTGTTGGATTATGGTTTAATAGCGGGAGCTCAAGCCCGTGAACGGCGGGAACGTTTAGGGGATGAGCTGAAGATTGGCTATACCAACGCCAAACAATTGGAAAAACGTTTAACGATGTTTCGGATCACCGAAGCACAATTGCATGAGGCTATGAAGAAAGTTGAGGAAACCTCTTGAACAATTATAAAGACATTGCAACACCTTCTAGAACGAGAGAAATTTTGCAAAAGCATGGCTTCTCCTTCAAGAAGAGTCTCGGTCAGAACTTTTTGACCGAACCAAATATTTTACAAAAAATCGTCGCTACAGCGGAAATTGATAAACACACCAACGTAATTGAAGTCGGTCCAGGGATCGGTGCACTGACTGAACACTTAGCTCGTGCGGCTCACCAAGTCTTGGCCTTTGAGATTGATGATCGTTTGATCCCCGTGTTAGAAGATACCTTAAGTCCCTATGACAATATTAGCGTCGTGCACAACGACATTTTAAAGGTGGACCTGAAAAAAGAAACCGAGTATTTTGATCAAACGCTGCCGATCAAAGTCGTGGCGAATCTGCCGTATTATATTACGACACCGATTATGATGCACATCTTAGAATCAGATTTGGCTGTTGATGAGATGGTGGTCATGATGCAGCGAGAAGTCGCTGATCGAATCTCCGCAAAACCGGGAACAAAGGCTTATGGCTCCTTATCGATCGCTGTTCAATATTATATGGAAGCAAGTACGGCCTTCATTGTTCCAAAAACAGTGTTTGTTCCACAGCCGAACGTGGATTCTGCGATTTTACGTTTAGTACGATGCGAAACACCTGCAGTCGAGGTGACAAACGAAGCGGAATTCTTCAAATTGACTAAAGCCGCTTTCAATATGCGCCGTAAAACGTTATGGAACAATTTGTTAAGCAGTTATGGCAGAGACGAATTAACGAAAACTTGGTTGGAAACGAGCTTAGAACAAGCCGAAATCGATCCAAAGCGTCGCGGTGAAACGCTATCTTTAGAAGAATTTGCGAGACTGTCCAATGCCTTGGAAGCGAATAAAAAAAATTAATCAACAAGCGCTCGGATTTTTCTTTTGAGCGCTTGCTTTGTTGTAACTTCTTGGCTTAAAGTTAGTTAAGTAGCCATTTGCGAGTAAAAATGTCATCATGGCAACCAATGCTGTTGGCTTATTGGCATTTTGAAGTTGATTTCTAATGATTACTCACTAATCCATAACAAACAATTCATAAGCTTTTCTAATTAAATACACAGGGAATTTGTCAAATAAAACCGAACTACCCTATAATGAGGTACATAAAATCTTTTTGGAGGACACAATGAAAAAATTCATTATTGGACTATTAGTAGTAGCTGTATTGGGTGTTGGCGGCTACTATGCTTATACGACTTTCTTTACTAGCGAAGAAGCACCAAAGCAAGAAGCTCGGAAAACAACGATCAAAAAAGCAAAAGAACCAGAAAAAGCCGGCGAAGCCATCAAAGCCAGCGACTATAGCAATGCTGATAATTGGCTGGCAAAGCCAACAGAAATCACGAGCCAAGCGGATGTCTTTATGTTGTATCCAACGGCTTACGCACAAAAAAATGAAAATTCATCTCCCGTAGCAAAAATCGATAACCCAACGATGCGTGCTGGAGCGCAAGTATTTCTAGCGACACAAGGTTCAGCCTTTGATACCAGCGGCAATGTTTATGCACCTTATTACCGTCAATTGGATGCAAAATGGCTGCTGACAAAATCTAAAGAAGAACAGGCACAATATACGGATGGTGTTCCTAAAGCAGATGTGATGGCAGCTTTTGATTATTACATCAAACATGAAAACAACAATCGTCCTTTCATTTTAGTGGGACACTCCCAAGGGGCTCGGATGCTCAAAGCCATCATGTATGATTATTTCAAAAATAATCCTGGAGTCAGTGATCGGATGATCGCCGCCTATGTATTAGGTCAATCGGTGACCCAACAAGAAATGAACGACAATCCGCAAGTGAAATTTGCGACAGGACCGGATGATACCGGTGTAGTCATTTCATATAATACGGTTGCGCCAGATTTTACTGGTACTTTGCCAACTTGGGATGAAGGCGCACTAGCGATTAATCCAATTAACTGGAGAACCGATGGCACACCAGCGACAGCTGAAGAAAATCTAGGTTCTTATGTGCGAAATGACAACGGTGATTACTCGAAGGTCATGAATCTTGCAGATGCGACGGTTGATGGAACAAGAGGTCTGGTGGTCTCCTCAACTGTAGATAAAGCCAAATATGAGATGCCGGAAAGTACGCGTAAGATTTTCCCAGCTGGTTCATTCCACAATAATGACATCAGCTTCTATTATTACAATCTGCAGCAAAATGCTGAGAATCGTGAAGCACAATATTTCGCGATGCATCCGCAAGGAACACAAACAACCGATCCAAATCAGCAACCGGCCCAACAAGAACCTCAAGCTATTGATCCGAATCAGCAAACCGTACAATAAAATAAATCAGAAGACGCTGCCTGTCGAAGAAGATAGGCAGCTTTTTTGATCGTGATTAAATGAAGCTTTACTTAGCGGAAAAAAATTGAAAGAAGATTTTTCTCCGCCAAATATTATAAAATGGCGGAGAAAAAGGAGTGGTTGTGGTGAAAGAATTTAATTATCAAACCTTGGAAAAGTTGTCGTTAAGTTATGACTTATTAAATATGTTTACAAAAATTCGTGAGTACAAAGGAAAGCAAGGGCTTTACATCTCTAATAAACCTGAAATTTTAAGCAAACTAACTGATCTAGCATTAATTTAAAGCACAGAAGCATCCAAGAAAATCACTAAATTTCCGAACACCATTGGAAGTATTTTTGAGCTGCATAGATAAAGATATATTGTTTAGCTTAATTTGACAAATCAGAAAATTATATCCTTTTTGTTGGTATGGGTTTATCATGAAAGAAAATGAACCTGGATTTCCTACTACATCTTACGAAGAAAAAGCCGCTTCCCTAAACAGTTTCTCAAGGGTGAGCGGCTTTTAACTATCAATCCAAGCTTTTATCCAAAATAGAGCGTAACACGGTTTCTCTTAGCTCGATTGTGTTTACGTTATTTTCGATCTCGTAGCTTTGAACAAGTAAATCACACAAATATAACTGGGAGATTTTACCTGCCAGTGAAGCGCCGTCCAAAAATTCATCGATCGCTGTTTGCAGGACAACGTCAGCTAATTGGGCGATAGGTGACAGTTGGTAATTGGTAATGGCGATGATCTTCGCATGATTTTTCTTAGCGATATTCAAAGAATCATGGGTGTCTTTTGTTCGACCAGACAAGGAGAAGCCGATCACTAAATCCTTTTCGGTAAGCAGAGAAGCGATTTGTGCTTGGAAATGAGGATCGATCACTGAGCGTGATTGGACGCCGACGCGCAGCAGCATTGCTTCTAGATCATTTCCAGTATTGCCGCTAGAGCCTACGCCAAAGATATAGATTTGATTGGCTTCGGTAATCATCTGGACAGCCTGTTTAAGCTTATTATTATCCAAACGTTGATTCGTGGTTTTTAAAGCTTTGTCGATGGTCTTAGTACGTTTATCAAAAAAATCAGATTCCTGTGAATCTTCCTGCTGTTTGCTGAAATCTTCTTTAGCGATGGCGATCTTTAAATCTGAAAAGCCAGAAAAGCCAATTTTTTGGCAAAAACGCATAATCGTTCCATCGCCAACAGTTGCGGCTTCCCTGATGTCGCTCATGGTGCTGTGAACGATTTTTTCACCGCTGGATAAAATATAGTCAGCAATTTTTTTTTCGGATTTTGTTAGGGTCGCATATTTTTCTTGAATTGTATATGAAATGGTCATTCTTTCTCCTTTTTCCTCTCAGTTGTCATCTTCGATTATACGTCAAAAAACTTTTTTTTTCATTTTCTATTTACATTTTTGAAAGCGCATGCTATATTTTTGGAGTAATAATCCAAAATAATTTAAAAACGGAGTGAAAACGGAGCGTGAAAAAAAAAGAGTTTTTAAGTATTATGAAAGGCGGCTTGATTGTTTCCTGTCAAGCTTTGCCAGGAGAACCGTTGTATACAAAAGAGGGGGGGATCATGCCATTAATGGCTTTAGCGGCAAAAGAAGCAGGAGCAGTTGGGATTCGAGCGAATACCGTCAGAGATATTCAGCAAATACAAGAAAAAGTTGATTTGCCGATTATTGGAATTATCAAACAGACCTATCCAAATTCTGACGTTTTTATCACACCTACGATGAAAGAGGTCGATGCGTTAGCGGAAACGAATGTAGAGGTGATTGCCCTTGATTGTACTTTGCGTGAACGTCCCGATGGCCAGACAACGAATCAATTGATTAAACAAATCAAAGAGAAATATCCTAATCAACTTTTGATGGCCGATATTTCAACCTTTGAAGAAGGGGTTAATGCTTGGCAAGCAGGTGTCGACTTTGTTGGTACAACGTTAAGAGGGTATACCCAAGCTGATTCGATCTCAACCAGTGATTTAGTAAAAGCCTTGGTTGATGAGGGAATTCATGTGATTGCGGAAGGACAAATTCATACACCAGAGGAGGCAAAAAGGATTCAGGATTTAGGCGCTGTGGGCGTTGTTGTTGGCGGAGCGATTACTAGACCGAAGGAAATTGCGACGCGTTTTATTCAAGCATTGATGAATGAAGAATAAGGAGGATAAATCATGTTTAAAAAGTTTTCACAGTTAGGACGAGCTTTTATGCTGCCGATCGCGATTTTGCCGGCGGCAGGTTTGTTGTTGGGATTAGGTGGCGCACTGACAAATGAGAGTGCGGTAGCGGCTTATCCATTTTTGAATCAGCCATGGCTGCAAACGATTTTAAGTGTCATGAGCTTTGCGGGAAATGCCGTGTTTGCCAATCTTGCCTTGATTTTTGCGATTGGTCTTGCAGTTGGGTTGGCTAAAGGAGATAAGGGGACAGCCGGTTTAGCAGGTGGTGTGGCATTTTTAGTTTATACAGCGACGATCAGCGGGTTATTGGAATTATTTTCTGCTAAAGATGCCAGCATTGATACTGGTGTGGTTGGTTCGATTGTGATCGGTGGAACGGTGGCGTTTCTGCATAATCGTTATCGTAAAATCGAGCTGCCGCAATTTTTAGGCTTCTTCGGAGGTTCTCGTTTTATCCCGATTGTTTCTTCTTTTAGCGCGATTGCGATTGGTTGTGTTTTCTATCTGATTTGGCCGCCGATTCAAAATGGGATGGTGGTCATTGGGCAGCAGGTCGCGCAAATGGGGAGTATCGGAACCTTCTTTTATGGATTCTTATTGCGTTTGACTGGCGCTGTGGGCTTGCACCACACGATTTACCCGATGTTTTGGTACACTTCTTTAGGCGGGGTTGAAACGGTTGCCGGACAATCGATCTCTGGAGCACAGAATATTTTCTTCGCGCAACTTGCAGATTCTAGTCATACTGGTTTATTCACTTACGGAACTCGCTTCTTTGCGGGCCGTTTCGCAACGATGATGTTTGGCTTGCCAGCCGCTTGTTATGCGATGTATCGCGCGATTCCAAAAGAAAATCGCAAGAAAAATGGCGGTTTGTATTTCAGCGGGGCATTGACGTCTTTCTTAACTGGGATTACAGAACCGATTGAGTATATGTTCTTATTTGTTGCTCCTTGGCTCTACGTAATTCATGCCTTCTTAGACGGATTGTCCTTCTATTTTGCCGATATCTTGAATATTCGGATCGGAAATTCGTTTTCTGGCGGCTTGATTGATTATTTGCTATTTGGTGTTCTGCAGGGAAATGATAAGACCAATTGGATCAAAGTGATTCCATTTGGGATCGCTTGGGCACTGATTTATTTCTTTGTCTTCAGTTTTTGTATCAAAAAATTTAAAGTTGCGATTCCTGGTATGGAAAATGATGAGGACATGCTTGAAGTAGCCGATGACTCTGGTTCGGCGAGTTTGAAGGAACAAGCGTGGCAGATCATTGAAGCACTTGGCGGAGATGAAAATATTGAAAACGTGACAGCCTGTGCAACGCGTTTACGCGTGGCTGTAAAACAAGGCGATAAGGTTCAAAAACCGGTATTCAAAAAACTTGGAGCAACTGCGGTTTTTGAAGTTCAAGGCGGTATTCAGGCGGTCTTTGGCGGAAAAGCCGACTTGTTTAGTCAAGAAATCAATCAATTATTAGGACGCGATGATTAATACGCAGGATTGGAGAATAGAAAATGTTTGAACGCTTTAAAAAGAAAAAAGCAGAAGCTTTCTTTGCACCCGTGGATGGGACGTTTGTTCCGTTAAGCGAAGTAGCTGATCCTGTGTTTTCACAAAAAATGATGGGTGAGGGCTTTGGAGTTCAACCGACTGCATCTGAAATTTATGCGCCGATTGAAGGGACGGTCACCACGATTTTTCAAACCAAGCACGCAATTGGCTTGACGAGTCAGTCAGGTAGTGAAGTCTTGATTCATATTGGTTTAGACACGGTGGAATTAGACGGTGCTCCCTTTGAGGTGCATGTTCAAGAAGGACAAGTAGTAGATGAAAATACGCTACTAGTCATTGCAGACTTTGATAAAATTCGTCATGCAGGAAAAGCCGAGGTTGTTTTAACGCTGGTTACCAATGGCGGGGAAAGTTTTGACTTATTGGATAAAAATCAGGTTAAGCATGGGGAACAAATCAACAGCTAAAAATAAAGTCGTTTCATCCTAAGTATTTTCTAGGATGGAACGACTTTATTATTTCTTTCTCTTCATTAGGATAAAGCTGATAGCTATTAACAGTAGTCCGCTGAAAAGCAGGACAAATTTAGAATCGGTATCTTTCTCTACCAAAGCAAAGAGATAAAACATCTTTAAATATTTTTCACCAGCGAACAGACTAGCCACGTAATAGCCCAAAGGCAGAATCAAGCCTGCAACAGGTTGGGTAGTAAAGACAAAACCAATCGCGTATAGCCCGCCCATAAACAGCGCATTAGCCAGGCCGCTAAATAAAAACAAGCCGAATTCAATCGTTGCATTGCTCAATTCAAAAATCAGTAAGCATCCGCAAGTCAGTAATAGTAAAGTGATAAGAATCTGAAGAAAACGTAAAAATAAGATGCCTACATAGGAAAAACGTTTGGTTTTGATCAGTAATGTTGTTTCTTCCGAACTATCAGGCAGATAGAGGGGGATAAACAGGATCAATCCGATCAAGGGAAAGAAGCGTTCATAGATCTCCGCACTTTGCAAAAATGGCGCATTTTCGACCCCAAAGAAGGTGGGAAAGAGCAGCGTTAACAGGAACGCCGTAAAAACTGCTGGGTAAAAATGAAATCGCCAGAAAGCGATGGATACTTTAGCGAGAATTCCCATAGTGCATTCGTCCTTTCCGTTTCCGATCAAAGATCACGCAGCTTAATAAGAAACAAATCAAACCGAGAGCAAACCAAAGGACGCGGTTGATAACTAATTCAGAAAAAATCTGTTCAAAGACTTCGCGAGACCCTACTGTATTAAATCGCGGGATCAGATTGACCCCAACGCTGCCAACGATATTACGGCCGTTGCTCATAAGTGATAAGAGCCAAAAGCCTAATTGGAAGATGACGCTCACCAACCCATTAAATACAGTAGTGATCAGGAAGCTAATTCCGATAACCGCTACGATTGTTGGTAAGGACCAGCCGATAATGTATTGATAAAACAGCAGCAAATCTCCAACATGTTGATATTTTTGAGCGACATAGACGGATTGAATGGCCGGCAATAGACTGAACAGAATAACTGGCAATAGCACCAAGAGAACGGTCGCTAAAAAACGAGTGCCGTATAATTTAAAGCTAGAAATTCGTTTAGAGTGAATCACCAATTGGCTTTGAGCACGTTTATCCCGCAGAACGACGGTCGCTGCGATAAAGACTGGAACCAAAGCCAGCACCAATCCTAAATAATCACAGGTCATACGAGCAAAGGCGCCAGAGACTCGGTCTTTAGTCAATGTTGTTTGAAAGTTCTTCGTGGCTTCTTCATAGGTTAATTGTCTTTTTGTTTGATTCAAATAGACATTCTTAGAGAAATCCGACCCTTTACCAATCAGCTCTTCTACTTTGCGCATATCCTTTTCGAAGGCAGGATAGGTGTAGTCTTTTGCTAGTACAAATTTTTCTGCCAAAGCAAATTGATCGATTTGCGGATTTTCGATGGCCAGATTCGATTGGGCTTGATTTAATTCCGCGACTGACTTTCCAGTCGCTCGCTCTAGAATTTCTTTGATCGTTGCTTTATCGGATTTTGACGGTGTAACGGTTTTTAAGAAACCAAAAGGATAGGTGTTAAAGCCTTTACTGTTGTATTGCTGCAACAATGAAAAGATCGTTTGCTGTTGAATGGCGTGCTTATCGGTCGCTCGACCGATACCATAATCATTTTTACCTGGTTCAGGCTGTTTTAGCGAAATAAAATCAGAGCCTAATTGTGTAAAGAGAAAGGCACCGATGAAGAGGACAACCAGCCAATACGTTAGACTTTTCAACGTTATTCCCAGTTCTTTCTTTAGTAGCATACTAATCCCCACCTTTCATGGATAATAGGTAGAGATAAGCATCCTCTAATGTCGGACGCTCTTCAATCACCAGCGGATGGCGCATGATTGATGCAGCTGGATTACCAATGAAGCGCAGGTGAGAGATACTGCCATCTTGTTGCAGGCTGATAATTTGAACTTGTTTTTTTGCAGCATTCAACTCTGTTCGCGGAACCTGAACGCTAAAGATTTTTCCTTGGGCGTTCAATAGTAATTGTTCAATTGAATCTGAAAAGATGATTCGTCCCTGTTCCAAAATCGCGACATTTTCTGCAGCAGCTTCAATATCTCCAGCGATATGGGTCGATAGTAAAACGATTTTGTTTTCACTGACCTCCGCTAAGAGGTTTCTAAAGCGTAGTCGTTCTTCTGGGTCTAACCCCGCTGTCGGCTCATCCACCACCAGAATTTTCGGGTCGTTCAGCAAAGCCTGCGCAATTCCTAGACGACGTTTCATCCCGCCGGACATGGCTTTAACTTTGACATTTTTATGGATCGTCAGATTGACTTGTTCCAGCAAGGCGTTGATCCGTGTTTGGCGTGTTCGTTTATCCAATTCAGAGAGTACGGCCAAATAATCCAACGCCTGATACGCAGTCATATTGCCGTACATTGAAAATTCCTGCGGTAAAAAACCGATGATCGAACGGATTCTTTTCTGATCATGAATGTCGATCCCGTTCATGCGGATCTCTCCCTCATTTGTCGGAAGCAGGGTAACGAGGGTTTTTAACAGAGTCGTTTTGCCGGCGCCGTTTCGTCCCAGCAGGCCGAACATCCCCGTTGAAATAGACAGGTTTATATCGTAGAGAACTTGTTTTTTGCCATAGTATTGATTCAAATGATTGATTTCGATTTGCATCGGTGATCCCTCCTCATTCTTCTGTTGCCTTACTTAAAGGATACTCATCAAATCTCTATAAATTCTCTACAATTGTCGATTTTTCTATTAATCAAGCAAAAAAACAGCCGAAACGATCGCGCCACTATCAAGACTATTCGCAATTTTTAATTGTCCGCCATGTTTTTGAGCCAGCGCTTCGGCAATGGTTAAGCCCAGTCCAAAATGACTGTTTTTATTTTGTGAGTAGTAGGGTTCTGTCGCTGTTAACAGTTCCTTTTTAGAAAAACCAGGGCCATCATCCTTAACATAAATAATGACTAACTGTTCCTGTAGCGCAATGGTAATGTCGATTGTTTGCTTAGCGAAACGATAAGCGTTATTTAGCAAATTCTCCACTACTTCGTTAATCAGATCAAGATCGTATTTCGCAGTGATTTTTGGATAGTCTTTCGTAATCAGCAGCTCTTTTTCCGGATAATGTTGATCAATCTCTCGAATATGCTCTTCAATTAGACTCAAAGGTTGCATTTTTTTGTACAGCGGACGATCTTCTAGCTTCTGTAATTGCTGCATCGTTTCAGAAAAGGAGCTTAGCCGGATAATACTGTTTTTGATTTTTGTCGCGGATTTATCAAAGGCTTCCGGACTCAGACGATCTTGTTCATAGTAGGCTTCTAGTAGCTCCAGATTATTTTGGATTGTTGCTAATGGTGTACGCAGATCATGGGAAAAGGCGGCGTTGACTTTTTTTTGATCACGATACATTTCTTTGAGTCTTTTCTCGTTTGTCTGCAATGTCAGTCGCAGATGCTCCAGCCCAAGGGAGGTTTTTTCAAACTCATCGTAGGTATTGTAGTAGACCGGCTGTTGATAATTTCCTTGTTCAATCTGCTGGATGCTCTTTTCTAAAATCGTAATCGGCTGCAAGATTCGTTTGCGGTAAAACATTTTCGTTGCAAAAAATATCCCCAAAAAGCTATATACAAAAACCGCAGACTGTCGGACCATTTCCAACAGCTTAATCGTTGGTAATGAAGTGCTAGGCGGCGCCCAAGTCAAATAATTCCAAAAAAAAGTAGGTTCCTCTTCTGGCATAAGTATTAGCCGTTCCCAGCTAACACAGATGGAGACGGTGATAAGTGTTGCACAGACGATTCCTAAGATGCCAATTAAAAGGTAAAGGATCAGACTTTGGTCAAGGCTGCTCCTTTTAGCAAACAGCCGAGCAATTACATCATCTAGCCAATCCATTTATAGCCGACCCCCCAAACGGTTTGAATATAGTCAGTCGCTGAGTATTCTGAGAGCTTCTTTCGTATCCGCCGAATATGCTCCGTAATGATTGCGGCATCACCTAGTTTATCCCAGTCCCAAAGATACTGATAGATTTCTTCTTTTGAAAAAGCTCTTCCGGGATGTTTAGACAACAGCTCAACGATTGAAAATTCGACTTTAGTTAAATAAATCTCTTGTTTGCGATAGAAAAGTACCTTTTGATCATAGTCAATCATCAACTCGTCAAAATATGCTACCTTTCGTGCGGATTGTTTACGATTTTCTCGTCTAAGATGCGCCTCAATTCGCAATCCCAGCTCCTTTAAGCTGACGGGCTTAACTAAATAATCATCGCCGCCAATCGTCAACCCTTGTATTCGGCTTTCTTCATCTTCTTTCGCAGATAGAAAAACAATTGGGCAAGTAATTTGTTCTCGGATGGCTGCACAGAGCTCAAAGCCGTCCATCTCTGGCATATTAACATCTAAAATAATGATGTCTGGTTGATACTGAAGCTGCTTTAGTCCTTCGTAGCCATTTTCAGCGGTGTAGACGAGATAATTCATCAGTTGAAAATAATCCCTGAAGGTTTCCAGCAGATCTCGTTCATCATCAATAATTAGTATTTTTTTCATATCGAGCCTCCTGAATAAAAAAATAGATTTATTTCGAAATTACATTAGGAATTCTGTTCTAATACCTAATCCAAAGTTTTTGCCCGCAATCTAATAAAAATTGAATACCTGAAAAAAGCAAAAATAACAGAATTAGAAGGACTAAAACGAGGGTAATTAAAGAAATCAAGGTTCTATATCCAGCGTGAACCAAAAGGATTCTCCCTTTGGAGTCCTTCAAATATTTCAGCGGCCATGTTTGTTTCATGTTAGGAAATCGTCGTGGATAATAGTAAGACTGCTTATGATTAAGACAAGACACGATCCCTTTTGGATTGGCAGGTGATTTGAAACGTCTAGATTTGAACAGCAGCCGAACGATCATGATCCTTTTATGAGCTAAAAGGAAGCTTTCCTCATACATTTTCTCTGTCACCTTTGAATAAGGCACTAAGGAGATTTTTTCACCCAAAAGAAGCGTTTTTAATATTTTAAAAAAGGTTAATGAAAAAAGGAACATCAAACCAAGTGCAATTGCAATAACAATCAGTGACAGCAGTAAGCCGATAATTGCATTGAAATTTGTTGAGTTCATACTTCCTCCTCAGTTCAAATGGCTAAAGATATCATGGAACGTTCAATAAATATGATTGGCTTCATTTTTCAAATCATTATTAGGAGATTATTATTTTAGTAGAAGTGTTTTGGAATAAGATAACTTTAATATAACGGAAACATGAAGAATTGGAAAGGTGGTACGGTGTTCTTTAGTGATGTGACTGTTTTTAAAAACAGTTATGAGTGTCGATTATCGATTCTTAAAGAGTGTGAGGTCTGAAATGGGTTCATTAAATTACAGGAGGTTAAGATCGGATGATCGGTAGGAGGAGGTGTATTTTACTTTAGTATCTGTCTCCGTCTTTTTAGTAACTATATGCTGAAGTTGTATGCCTATAGTTAAAAATGTAAAACAATAACTTATCCCTGTGCTTTATCTCATTAATGAGATTTGTAATGTGTTGTTAAAAGGGATAATACTGACATTTTTCTTATTGTTAAAATAACGATATTCTATATATTTCAAAGGGTGGACCAGATTAACCAAGGATGGTGTGATAATTACTCTTTCACCCCTTATTCCTTAATTCATTTTGTACTTAATCAGGTATAAGCCTTAAAGTTAGCACCAAAAATAAACCTCTGATTTCTTATTTCTTATAAACAGAAGCTGTATACTTCCTGCCTAAAAAAATCAAGAATGACTCAATTTTTTTAAGAAAATCCCTTCAGACCGCCTTCCATTCATTTCAATGATTAAAAATAAAAATATTGAATCGGATATTTTTCAATAACTCATTAATTTTTTTGAATTTTTGACGTATATTAATTTCGAAGAGTTGTTTAGTGTTGCTATCAACTGAAAATATATATTTTAAAATAGTGAGGAGAGAGTGTCATGTCAGTAAAGGAAATAACTAGTCGTCAAATCTTTGGTATGAAAAGAGAGTCTGTTGAAAAAAGAATTGAAGAGTATTTCGAAGAAACAAAAGATGCTGCAACTGTGCTTCAATTTGTGTTTGCTTTATTATTACGCAATGCGTTGACGGTAACTGACTTCTCAGGGATGCTAACAACGATTGTTCAACAGATTCTTCTGTACTCACAACCTGATGACACTCTGCGTGCGCTCGCTTCATTCTTTAAAAGCTATTTTTCTGGCGGGGATTGGAAACAAGTAATGACCCGCTTATTTGACAATGAGAAAAACTATCATTCTTATGATACGGCAATCAGTCATTATAAAGAGTTTTTATTTGAAAAGACAACACCGATCGAGGAGCTGGAGGATCAGCAATATAAACTTACCTCGATCTTTTTAAAAGAAAATAAAAAGACACAAGCTTGGAGCCTGCGGGATGCCGATCCCTATCTATCGGAGGAGAAGGTTAAGGCAATCTTGGAGCTTTTAAGTCTGTTAACTGTTTTTGAAAAGGATGGGGTTCGTCTTTTTGTAGAGGTAGTTAGTTCAGATGTGATGAACTGTACCCGCCACTCACTGATTAAAAAAAGCAAAGCTCCAAAAAAAGGAGAAGAGTTTGAGGAGCTAGAAGTAGTCGAAGAAAAGAAGCTGCCTTTTAGATCAACATTAGCTGATCTTATTCAGTCTGCGACAAATGAAGAAACGATTGAAGAGTTAGAAGAAAAGCAGATTGCGTTGCCGGCAGGGATTAAATTGGAGAATCTGAACAGCGAGGAATTGCTGGAAATTGTCAAAGAACAATTACCAGAGGAGGCTACTTTGACGGATTTGCGACTTGTGTCAGAGGAGGAATCGGAGCAAGAAGAAATTCTGCCGTCTGATGACTCGAAGAATCTCACATCAAAACAAGCTGATCATTCACTGATGTCTGCACTCATGTCGCCGCCTAAGGATGATCAGAAGCCAGTAACAGGATTATTAGATAAAAAGAAACCAGGAATAGAAGCAACCAAGAAGATGTTGAATGACTATCATTGCAGGCAAAAGAAAAGTAGAATGAGGAAAAGAAGAAAATAATCAAATGATTAGATGAAGTTGCCAATATAATCATCTATTGTTTTTGTTGTGGTCTAATTAAATGAAAAGAATCAATCCAGTAGAGTAGCCTGACAAATGCTGTGTCAGGCTATTTTGCATGCCCTTTTCTAATCTCCATTATGCGAATTCGACTATTACATGATTTCTTGAGCAACTTATTTTTCAATTAAGCGCTTAAATGCTAGTCTGTCAGCATCAAAAAGATTTTTATAATAACAAAGGGGGGATTAACGATGAGTATAAGAGATGAAGAACAACAATTAGAGAAATTAGGTGCGTTTGAAATTAGCAACGAAATGTTGAAATTAGCTCAGCACAACAAAAAAAGTAATATTTTTCTCAATGCAGGCAGAGGAAATCCCAATTGGATCAATACAAAAGCACGTTTAGCATTTGCGCGAATCATTGAATTTGGTGCTAAAGAATCCAGTCGTACAATTTCGGAAGGCGATTTGGCAGGATATACTACACTTGAAGGAATTCGCGAGCGTTTGGAAACTTTCTTATCACCTAAAACAAGTGAAATTGATCAATTTTTGATCGATGCAGTGAATTACGCACACGATACGCTAAAAATTGATAAAGATGAATTTGTTAAAGAATTGGTAGATGGTGTGATTGGCAATAATTACCCAGTTCCCAGCAGAATTCTGAAACATAGCGAACGCGTAATCAACGCTTATTTAGAATCTACTTTGTATCGTGGTGAAAAACTAGCTGAACAAACTGATTTATTCCCAACAGAGGGTGGAACTGCGGCAATCGTTTATATTTTTAATTCACTAAAGGAGAATAAATTAATCAAGCAAGGAGATAAAATAGCGATCAATACACCGATATTCACGCCTTATTTACAAATTCCTGAATTGAATGATTACGAAATGGTCGAAGTCGATCTACGTTCTGATGAAGAACATAACTGGGAAATTCAAGCTAGTGAACTCGACAAGCTAAAGGACCCAGAAATTAAGGCTTTCTTTGCGGTAAATCCATCAAATCCTGGAGCAATGGCCTTCGATGATACGGCGTTAGAAGAAATCAAAAAAGTTGTAGCCGAAAAACCGGAACTGATTATTATTACTGATGATGTTTATGGGACATTTGTCGATGAGTTCAAGACGATTTATAGTGTGGTTCCATACAATACACTATTAGTATACTCGTATTCGAAGCTTTTTGGAGCAACGGGCTGGCGTTTAGGGGTGGTCGCTGTGAACAAGGAAAATGTTTTTGATCACTTAATCAGCAATTTTTCACAAGAAAAGAAAGCTGAGCTGACGACACGCTATTCAATCAATGTGCTGGAACCAGAAAAAATGAAGTTTATTGACCGAATGGTAGCAGATAGTCGGTCAGTTGGACTTTACCACACATCTGGATTGTCGACTCCACAACAAATTATGGAGGTTCTTTTCTCGTTGACTCATTTACTTTCACAAGAAAAAGATGTATATATTGAGACCTCTAAAGCCATTGTTAATCGTCGTTATGAAGATTTGTTTAAAGGATTGAATATTGAGGGAAATGCCAGCAAAGAAAACAGCAAGTATTATTCTTTGATCAATATTTATCAGTTGGCAGAAAAAATCTATGGTTCAGAATTTAAAAAATATCTGATGGAACAGTTTGAACAAGTCGATTTTCTCTATAATTTATCGCAAAAAAATGGTGTGGTTTTGATGGACGGTGTGGGCTTCGGTTCTCAGCCGGGAGAACTACGCGTCTCTGAGGCCAATCTTCCTGATGAAGATTATGAAATTATTGCGAAACAAATTCTTGAATTAATTGATGAATACCATCAAAGTTTCTTACAGCAGTAAGGAGGAAGACCGATGTGGAAGGAATTTAGCAGTTTTTTAATAGCGAATCCGATCATCAGTATCTTTCTGGCACTTGCTGGGGGCTATTTTATCGGCAAATTTAAAATTAAATCTTTTAGCTTAGGTTCGACTGTTGGTGTCTTATTGGTGGGGTTGTTGGTCGGGCAATTAGGTATATTTACGATCGCACCGATTCTTAAAAGTGTCTTTTTTGATCTCTTTATTTTTGTTGTTGGTTATGAAGTTGGACCAGCCTTCATCCAAAGCTTGAAAAGCTCTGGATTGAAGCTAGTCGTTCAGTCGGTCTTTTTTTCAGTGGTGGGATTTGGAGTTGCAATGATACTCTTCAAACTATTTAAACTTAATGCCGGAGAAGCGGCAGGTATTATCGCTGGGTCCTTGACTCAATCAGCAACGATCGGTACAGCAACTTCTGCCATCAACGGACTAAATATCTCTGCAGCTGCCAAAGCTACTATGACTTCTAATGTTGCGATTGCTTATGCGGTGACATATGTATTTGGAACGATGGGGGTAACGATCTTTTTAAAGAATATCGCCCCTGTACTTTTACGAGTTAATTTGAAGGATGAAACGAAAAAAATGGTTGAGTCTTTGGACACCGGCTCAGATGATCACAATGTTTCGCCCTTATTAAGCAATATGTCCACAAGATCTTTTCAAATCTTGCAGATACCAAAAGAAAATTTGACGATTAGTAGGTTCGAAAAAGATTTTCATAACAAAGTCATTGTTCAGCAAGTATTCAGTAAACATAAACCCCAGACTTTTGACAGTCTCACGGTTTTGAAGAAAGGTCAGGTATTGACAGTTCTTGGAGACAGTGAAGATTTATGGAAAGTTATGCAAGCGGGGGTTTACTATAAAGAAGTCTTTGATGATGCTTACCGAAAAATACCGTTGCGAACCGTTGAGCTGATGCTGACAAACGTGTTCAACCATCATGCATTATCGACATTGATTGATGAGAATATCGTCGTAATCGATGCCACCCGCGACGGGAAAAAAATCGAGGATCTTTCTACTTTGACGCCTGGGGATCGCTTGACGATTGCGGGACCTGATCGTTCTGTCAAAAAAGTCCTGCCTACTTTAGGCTATGCTGTTGATAATAGTTCTGAAACAGATGTTACCTTTATGTCGATTGGGATTGTTTTAGGTATCTTGATCGGAACTTTAGTATTGACGATTGGCGGCATTCCTTTGACTCTAGGTGCTGGTGGCGGAGCGTTATTTAGCGGTATCTTCTTTGGCTGGTACCAAAATAAAAAGGCTTATCTTGGCAATATTCCTAGTGCTACACGTTGGTTCTTAAAAAGTGTCGGATTGAATCTTTTTATTGCGGCTGTCGGGTTGGAAGCTGGAAGCCAATTCGTTAAAGCATTAGGGTCAATGGGGGTTCAAGTCCTATTGATTGGCGCGGTAATTTCCATTTTACCGCATGTGATTACATTGTTTTTCAGTAAATATGTACTCAAGTTGAATGCAATTGATAACATTGGGTCATTGACAGGAGCCGGAACAATCAATGCGGCCTTAAACGCGGTCAGTGAAGAAACACAGAGCAGCGTCTTCTCAATTAGTTTTACCCCCGCTTATGCGATTGGAAATGTACTGCTTACAATAATGGGACCATTAGTTGTTGCTTTATTAGGATGATAGATGGAAATCAGAATAATGGATAGTCATGACGAAAAGCGGCGTTTGGTTGTTTAACGGTGTTCAACTGCCTTTCACCGTATTGGTGCTACACAAGATTTTTACGAATGACCTTGACGTAATTAAATAGACGATCCCATGAGCGAAGGTCTGCATAAAAAAATAAAAACCGTGAAGTTACCACCTACCTAGGGGCAGGGTTACTTACACGGTTTTTATGCAGCTCTTTTTTTTAAAATTAGTGAACACGGGGTTCTGAGTTTAATTGATCACTTGTTTTGGCTTTTTGATTGCTTAATGCATTTTTTGCTCGATCGGTTTGTTTAGCAGTGAATTTTCCAGTTGTTTGAGCAGCGCTGCTGACCTTATCTTGAACGGTTTCGCTATCTTCTTCATATTCTTCTCGAGTTTTAATATCCACAACATTTACGTTGACTTCAATGACCTCCAAATGAGTCATCCTTTCAACCTCTTTAGAAATCAATTCTGTCATTTGATCAAAGACCTTTTCTACATCTTTACCATATTCTACAACGATATCCATATCGACAGCTACTTGCTTCTTCCCAACTTCAGTTGAAATACAAGCGGTCATGTCATCTGTATTTACCAGCTTCTCTTTCATATTTGAGAAAAAGCCGCCGTCTACTGTTAATAGCCCATCAATATTTTCTAAGGCAATTCCGATAATTTTTTGAATCACTTTGTCTTCATAAGTGAGGTCACCCTTCACGTTTTGGTTGTTCACATTTGTGTCTGCACCACTTTTAGTTGTTGTGTTTTCCATTGTCTATTCCTCCTATTTCTTTAGATGGTCATCTAAGAGATGATTGTTCTTCACATAGATGCCGATCGCTCCTCCGATGATCGTAATAAGAATCAATAGGATTGTTTTGAAGAAGCCGACTGTAAAGAACAATACAGCCAAAATAAAACCTAAGATGCCGCCAATCAGAGGCAATCTATCTCTAGTTAAAAAATCTTTCATCATATTTCCTCCTCCTCCTAACCTACTCGTGATTCTACAACGCCTGTTTTAGACGAATCAGAATCAAAAGAATAAAATTTTACGTTGATCGAGAACTTCTCTTTAGATCCCAATAATTGGTGTATTTGTTTTTCCATTCCTTTGGCCCAATTATCAGTTCTATCAATTAATGCCGATGTTTTTTTCAATTGTCCTCGCACATTGACTTTAAGCTTATTTTTTGTCGCAATCACATTGACTTTTGGTGTATCCATGAAGTTTTCCTGTTTTAAACTTGTTCGAACATACCCTTCAATTGCGCGCTTATCTAAAGCCAAAGCTCCTCGTTGTTCTTTCAAAATGAATGTTGACACACGTTTTGGATAAAGCAAAATAATCAACATAATGACTACTGTTAAGATTGCTAGGACAACCGCAGCCCAGAATAAGTAGCTTTGAATATACTCATTTGTTAATACAAGACGTTGCAGAGAAGTAAGATCTAAAGATTTTGATGCGACAAAATAGTAAATCGCGATGATTGGTAAGAAGATGGAAAGCAGAATCAATAAGATAATGATTAAGATGGCTTTCAGGCCTTTATTCATAACAAAACTTCCTTTCTAATTTGTTTACTCTAAAAGCATAAGATGCTAGTTACTCTTTGTAAAAAAGCCTGCTCGTCTATTTATTAATAAGAATAATAAGGAGTGGAACAGAGATATAGTCTTTGAGGAAGGGTTCGGTTGTTTTTGAGAGAGCTTCAAATTTTTCTTAGAAAAGGAAAAATTATAAAGAGCGCTATGTTTGACTAAATATAATAATTAATTGTATATAGATTTGATTTATTAATGCAAAATGTTTTCGAATAATGTTTTGCTCACCATAAAAATCAAAAAAAGATATAAAAGTGAAAAAAACATTTTTCTTCCAATTTTGTGTAACGTTTTAGTCACTATTTTAAGAGTGAAAAGCATCTATTATGTTCATAATTTAATCTGTCTATTTTCTTGATTTAATGCTATTTACAGTTGTTTTTATCAATTTTAAAAACAGCTGTTTTTTTATATAACTGTAGTCTATTATTATGTCATTTTTTTGGTGTTTTTTGTTTATTTTTTTAACGATATTGAATAATTGCTGAGCGTATTTTTTGAAATTGTTGATTTTCCGTATTAGGATGGTCTCAACGAAAATTAATTAAAAATAATAAAAAGGAGAGAATTTTAATGACAAAGCTTTTAACAATGTGTAACGAAATGGATATTCCAATTGTTACAGCCTCTGATGAGAATTATGTTCCCTGTTTGAAAGTAATGATCCGTTCAGTAATGGATACTATTTCTAAGGATAGGAGGGGAATCTTCTTTGTAATTGATGATAATCTTTCCTCTCAAAGCAAAGATGAGCTGGAGGCTTTAATAGATGCATATTCAGATAAGGCAGCAATCGAATTTTTAACCGTCAATAGAAGGCTTTATGAAGAGTTTATGATCAGTGATCATATTAATACAACTGCCTATTTACGCATTTCATTGCCAGAATTATTAGAAAATTCTCCTTATAATAAAGTGCTTTATTTAGACTCAGATACATTTGTTTTAACTGATGTGGCTGAATTATACGACCAAAATTTGGGCGATCATATCATTGGTGCCGTGATTGATCCCGGTCAAGCAAAAGCTCTTGCTCGACTAGAAGTTGATTCACATGACTATTATTTTAATTCAGGTGTGATGCTGGTCGATTTGGATCAATGGAGAAAGAATAATGTAACTGAAAAAACCATTCAATTCCTTGAGGAGAAAGAACAGCTCATTGTGTTCCACGATCAAGACGCGTTGAATGCTATTTTGCATGATAACTGGAAGCAATTGCATCCTAAATGGAATATGCAAACCTCATTGATGTTTGATGTCCATCCGGCTCCAACGAAGTATTATGATCATTTGTATCAATCAGGTAGAAATAAACCGGCAATTGTACATTTTACAGGGCATGATAAACCATGGAATACGTTAGAGAATCATCCTTATCAAGAGCAATATATGCAAATCTTTACTGAAGATAAATCTTATGAAGTAGGTGTTAGCAATGAATAAACAGGAAGAGAAAAAGATGCATTTAGTTGCCAGCTGCAACACACAATTTGTTCCCCATCTAGCTGCTTTATGGGTATCTATTTTAGATAATTGCGAGGATCGTGAATATACGTTTGATTTTTATATCGTTGACGATTCAATCGAAGATGATTGTAAAGAAACTCTGCGTGAAACCTTAGAGAATTTCGAAAATTTTGGGTCTTTGACGTTCTTAACGATTGACAAAGCAATTTTCAAAAATGTCGTAACTAGCGATCGCATTCCGGCGACTGCCTACTTCAGAATTGAAATTCCAGAACTATTCCGAGACAAGAATGTTGAGAAAGTTTTATATATGGATTGCGATATGATCGCTCTTACGGACATTACTAAACTATGGGAAACAGACCTGCAGGATCATATTCTAGCTGCCGTAGAAGACGCAGGATTTCACCAGCGATTAGAGAAGATGGGGATTAAAACAAAATCAAATCGTTACTTCAATTCTGGTTTGATGCTGATTAACGTAAAAAAATGGCTGGAGGAAAATGTTACCGAGAGAGTCTTTCAATTTATTGAAGAAAATCCTGAGAAATTACGTTTCCATGATCAGGATGCATTGAATGCGATCTTGCACGATTGCTGGGTTCCGCTGCATTCAAGATGGAATGCCCAAAGCTATATTTTGAAACGTGAAATCGTAAATCCTCGGAAAAAAGGCGAAGAAGAATACGAGGAGACACGACAACAGCCAGCGATTATTCATTTTACTGGACACATTAAGCCGTGGAACAAAAAGAAGAAGAATGTCACAGCTGGAAAGCTTTATATTAAATATTCACGAATGACAGAATTTGAAAAATAAGAAATTTATCGAGGAGGATACCTATGGAAATGCTAGTAAGTACTGAAGCAAAGGATGTTTTATGCCGTCAGCTGGGGGAGAATCATGCGTTTATATTGGCCTCCAGAACAGAAGAAAATCAAGAATTAAGAGATAAAGGCTGCTGCGCAAAGGGTAGCTATTTCCAAATCGTTCCTATTTATGGAAAAAGCCAGCAATACAATCAATCGGTAGAAAACGAGGAATTTCAAGTCTTTATTTCTACTGAGGATCAAGCTAACTTAGGCACAGAGATTGAATTGGATTACTGCAATGAATTGAACAGCTTCATTTTAGAAAATTCAGATGGAGTATTGGATTACAATATGAAACTGAAGAATTATTTCTTTAGTTAAAAGACTTAAAATATTAGTTGTTTTAGGAGGTGCAAAAATGGCTAAATTAGCAAAAAAAGTAGTTATTCCAACGCTGCTGTTTTTGATTCCTATTATCTTAAAGAAGAAACAAACGAAAACAAATTAAAATACAACAGTGAGAAAAACTTTTGATAAAACAAGAGAGAATATAGAAGTGAGGAGAAATTTATTATGGGTTTATTATGGTCATTAATTATTGGCGCAGTGATTGGTGCAATCGCTGGAGCGATTACAGGTAGAGGAAATAGTATGGGCTGGATTGCTAATATCGTTGCAGGTTTAGTTGGTTCAGCACTAGGTCAAGCGTTACTTGGTTCTTGGGGACCATCGTTGGCGGGCATGGCCTTAGTACCATCAATTATTGGTGCTGTGATTTTAGTACTGATTGTTTCGTTTTTCTTAGGACGACGCAAATAGACGATTTTTAAGCAGGATCAGATTATAGATAAATCAGGTTTCACTTTCAGACGATGAGAGGAGAACCTGATTTTTTTCTGTTTTCCAGAAATCTAAAGTAGTAAATTAAGACAGACTATCCATTTAATGAGGATAAATAAAGACGCATGATCCAGCTTTTGATTTCAGACCAGGTGTTTATCATTAAAAGATATGTAGGCAGAAGTGTAGATTGACAGGATCAAGGGATCATGCTATTCTTTTTACGAATATAATTATATAAATATTCGTATAGTTAGAAAGGAATTCGATCATGCCTAATAAACCAGTATTAAGTCCAGAAGATAAATTAGTAATCAAACAGAAGCTGCTTCAACTGTGTGAGGATTTTTGGATTGCTCAGGGCTATAAAAAGACGAGCATTAAAGCCCTTTGTAGTGAGGCAAAGATTTCTATTGGTACGTTTTATGTGTTGTTTGCTACAAAAGAACAGCTATTTTTAGAAACAGCGCAAACAATCCAGTCACGTTTGACGGAACGATTTAAGGAGACTGTCCTCCAGACACCTAATCGTATGGGGTTATCAAAGGCATTAAAAAAACTAGCACGTGAGTTTGATCATAACCCATTTCTTTATGATGTAAACTCAGTTGATTTTCGTGCGTTTGTTACAAAGTTATCAACGGAGGAAATAGAAACAATCAAATTTGAAAGTATGTCTTTTTTCAAAGAGGTTTGCCAGATTGTTAATTTGCAACCTGTTATTGATGATGCGACTGCTTTTGGTGTACTGAGTACCTTGCTGTCTTCTATCGCTACGAAAAAAACTATCGAACCAGTTTGCGACTTTTTTACTGTTTTTGATTTTATGACGGATAAATTGATTGGAGAATTATTTGTAGAGGCTTCAGGTTAGAAAGGCTTTAGAAAGTTGTTTTGGATTGTTTATGTCAACAATGGCTGTCGTTGCAGTAAAAAGGAGGAGCAGAAAGATGATAAATAAATCAGCAGATTTTTTTGAAGCGTTTGGTGAAAGATTAGGTGTGAGTGTAAAGCTTCCTCGACCAGACAGAAAAACAAAAGAATCGATTGCTCGTACAAATAAAATTTTAGGAAGCTATTTCTTATTATCAGGGGTAGTGTTTAAGAAAAAAAGTTTTGTAGTATTAGGGATTGGGTGTCTTGCTAATGCAGCTATTTTAAGTACTGATAAATCAATAGAAACAACGAGTGATAAGGTTTGATTAGCAGCGTTAGGACACGTTGATTTATCAGAACTTAGAATAATCTCCAGTGTATTTTAGGAAGGTATAGAAAGAAAAAGGTAAAATAGCTCCTGCAATCACAAGCAATTTTTTCTCGAGAGATGGTTATAGCACAGATTGGTGGTACATTTGATCTTGTTTTCAACAAGTGTCGAATGTACCACTAATTTTTTATTACACCCAAACTTGAGAAAGAATCCACAAGCATCAAGCTCGAAAAAACAGGGTCTATCTCCTATAGTAGTAAAGGATAAAGAAACAGGAGGAATCATCATGGATTATCGCGTATTACTTTACTATAATTACACAACAATCAAAGACCCCGAAGCGTTTGCTAAAGAGCATTTGGCTTTTTGTCGTGATTTAGATATTAAGGGCCGGATTTTGGTGGCACCAGAGGGGATCAATGGCACTCTTTCAGGAACGAAGGAAGCTACGGATCGCTATATGGATGTCATGCTGGCAGATGAACGCTTCAAAGATACTTATTTCAAGATGGATGAAAGTGAGGGGCATGCGTTTAAGAAATTATTTGTCCGTCCTCGAAAGGAATTAGTAGCGTTGCATTTGGAAGAAGACATTGATCCGCGGCAATTGACTGGAAATTATTTAGAGCCTCAAGCATTTCGTGAGGCTCTATTAGACGAAGACACGGTGGTCATTGATGCTCGAAATGATTATGAATATGACCTGGGGCACTTTCGCGGGGCGATTCGTCCAGAAATTCATAACTTTCGTGAGCTCCCTGCGTGGATTCGCGAGAATAAGGAACAGTTCATGGACAAAAAAATCGTTACTTATTGTACTGGCGGTATTCGCTGTGAGAAATTCTCTGGCTGGTTAATCCGGGAAGGCTTTGAAGATGTGGCGCAGCTTCACGGTGGGATTGCGGCTTATGGTAAAAACGAAACTACCAGAGGCGAGTTATGGGATGGAAAAATGTACGTCTTTGATGAACGGATCAGTGTGGAAATTAACCAAGTCGACAAACAGGTGATCGGCAAAGAATGGTTTGACGGTACTCCTTGCGAACGGTATATCAATTGCAGTAATCCAGAGTGTAATCGGCAAATACTTGTTTCTGAAGAAAATGAAGAAAAATACTTAGGGGCTTGTTCGATTGCCTGCGCCAAACATCCTAATAATCGATATTTGAAAAAACATCATATGACGCTAAAGCAACGGGATGAACATTTAGCACGAATTGATCAATAATGAAATTTTTCATAAAATTCTCACTCCAACTGTCTTGACACCTGAGTGGTTTTGGACTAAACTGAAACTCAATTAAGTGTCTTGACATATCAAGGAGGAAAAAATGAAAAATCATTCTATTAGAAATTTGACGATTTCAGCGTTACTGATCGGACTTGGGATCTTGATTCCGATGGTTATGCCGAAAATTGTGATTGGACCAGCGTCATTTACGTTAGCCAGTCATGTTCCCGTGTTTATTGCGATGTTCTTCTCACCGCTAGTGGCGATCGCGGTTGTTTTAGGAACTACATTCGGCTTTTTTATTTCTACTACGCCGATTATTGCTTTACGAGCCTTTTCACATTTGATTTTTGCACTGCTTGGTGCTTATTATCTACAAAAACATCCTGAGCTTGTGCTAAAAAATGGAAAATTCACACTAGCAAATGGGCGTTTTCAAGTATTTAACCTAGTCATCGGTCTGATCCACGCGATTGCTGAAATGATTGTCGTCTCAGCCTTTTACTTTATGGGAAATATGCCAGACACCTTCTATTCACAAGGATATATCTATACCGTCTTTATTCTGATGGGCGTTGGTGGTTTAGTTCATAGCTTAGTTGATTTCAACATTGCTTACTTCGTGGCAGGTGCGTTGTATAAACAATTCAACTTACCAATTTTTGAGAAAGCTGTGAAACATACAAAAGAATTAAATAAGGTAGCTGCTTAACCGTGATAATAAATCACGGTTTTTCTTTATTAAGGCCTCAAAAAAACGATATAATTTATAATGTTCAATATTTTGTTTATTATCCTCTAAAAAAAGAACTTTTATTTACTTAAATTTAAGTTATATTCTATTCATGAGTATTATGAGTAGAAAATGAGGGTATGAGAATGGTTCGAATCTTAGTTTTAACAAAAAATGTATTAGCAGAAGAAGCTTTAACAAATAAATTGCAGCATTTAAATTATGAAGTGTTTTGTTCCACCAGTATTCTCAATGAGATTCAGATGGAAGGACGCGTTTCGAATTTAGTCAATCATTTTCCGATTATCATCATCGGTGAGACCATTTCAAGCTACGAGATGGAATTGATGTTACCGAAACTACGGGAAAATGGTCAAAACATACTGAGAGAAGTTGATCATTCCCTCAGCGAGAAGGAACGTTCATTGTTAGAAGTACAAGGAATAAATGGGATCGTACAAAATAGTGATTCGGTAGAGCTGTTGAGAGAACAATTAGCCGAAGTTGCTACACAATATCAGAATAAATCCTTTGAACCTGTGGTAACGGAAAAGCGTCAGGAAGTAGTCGAAGAAGATCTGGATCTTTCAGCGATGACGCTAGTTAATTTATCGTCATTAGAGCTGCAGCTTTTAGAAAAATTACGGAGTAACCCAGGAGAGATCATCTCGCGCGATGAGTTGTGTAAGAGCTTGTGGGGACATATTTCCCAATCGCGTTTAGCCCAGCTCTCTTCTTTAGTAAAGAATATCAAGCTGAAGCTGGAAATTATGGAGGTTGATCACGAGATTATTCAAACGATTTGGGGCAAAGGCTATCGTTTTCGTAAAAGTGCTGCAATTTCATACAAGTAAAGCAATGCTGAGAAAAGAAGATATCTTCTTTTCTCAGCATTTTTTATAGAAAAATTTGAAATGATGCTTTCTTTTCGCAAGCTGTGCTAGAATAATATCGTAAATATTAAAAAATATCCGTTCTGATATTTATAATCCGCCTTTTTATAAATGTGAAAAAATAATAGAATATTTACAATAAGCATACAGAGTTAAACGGAAGGCATATATTAGTGAAGACAATCTAATTTATTAGATCACCCTTCATATAAGGAGTGTATCCAAGTGAAAAAAAGCGTTGTACTGAGTTTGATGATCCTATCAGCGGTCCTGAGTTTGACTGCGTGTGGAAATTCTAAGAAAGAGTCTTCAATAACTAGTGACTCAACAAAACCAAGTGAGTCCGTAAAGCAAACAGAGCAGACGTCTGAATCCCAGAAAAAGGAGTCGACAATGAAAGAAACTGTTGATAAAACAATGAATGCCATGACCTTGGAAGAAAAAGTCGGGCAATTATTTATGGCTCGTGTACCAGAGCAAAATCAGGTAGCCGATATCCAAAATTATCATTTAGGCGGTTATTTGCTTTTTGACCGTGACATGGAAGGAAAAGGGCAAGCAGAAGTGAAGCAGGCGATCACAAGTTATCAAGAGGCCAGCAAAACGCCAATGTTTATTGGGTCCGATGAAGAAGGCGGTACGGTGAGTCGTTTGAGCAGAAATCAAATCGTTTCGCCGCCTTTTCAAAGTCCTCAAGCGCTGTATCAAAAAAATGGCTGGGATGGAATCAAACAAGATATTGATCGTAAAGCACAGGTCTTTGGTGAATTAGGAATTCAACTAGGGATGTTTCCTGATGCGGATGTCTCAACAGATCCGCAATCCTTTATCTATGATCGGACGATTGGGATGGATGCAGCTGGTACCAGTCACTATGTCAAATTAAGCGTAGAAGAAATGAAAAAGCAAAAGCTGGGTTCAACTATCAAACATTTTCCCGGTTATGGGAATAATCGCGATTCCCATGTAGAAATTGTAACCGATAATCGTTCGCTGGATGAACTGCGAAGAAATGATTTTCTCCCCTTTGAAGCAGGAATCAAGGCAGGTGTTGATAGTATTATGGTCTCCCACAATATCGTTTCTGCAATTGACGGTCAGCGGCCAGCTTCAATTTCAAAACCAGTGCATGACTTGATTCGCAATGAATTAGGCTTCAAGGGTGTGATTATGACAGACGATATGGATATGGCTGGACTTGCTGATTTTATCTCTCAAGAAGAAGCCGGATTGCAGGCTTTGCAGGCGGGAAATGATATGATTTTATCCTCAAGCTACAGCAGCCAGATTCCTTATATCCTAGAGGCGATCAAAAATGGTCAATATAGTGAAGAGCAGCTCAATCAATCGGTGGAACGGCTGTTGACATGGAAAGTTGAATTAGGTTTAATCAAGTAAAATAGAAAAGGAGGAATTCTTATGTGTGCTTCGATGCGTTTGAAAATTAACCGATTCGCCAAATAATTAACGTTTGACGAACTTTTTGTTTGTTCAAACGACAAACAAAGGAGCAATGATGGAAAAACAACAATGGAGAAAGAAGTATTTAACAATTTTATCTGGACAGACAGTTTCCTTGATCGGAAGCTCGGCCGTTCAGTTTTCATTGATTTGGTGGCTGACCAACGAATCAAAATCAGCGATCATGTTGTCTTTAGCAGGACTTTTCGCCTATTTACCTCAAATGTTCTTAGGTCCTTTTGTCGGTGTCTGGCTGGATCGGCTAAAACGAAAATATGTGGTGATTTTTGCTGATTTATTTATGGGGCTTGTTGCATTCGTGCTGTCTATGTGGTTCTTATTGGGACGACCGGGCTTTGCTGTAGTGATCGTGGCGTTGTTCTTGCGGGCATTGGCAAATGTCTTTCACACACCCTCGATCCAAGCGATTGTACCATTGCTGGTTCCAGAAGAGGAACTGGTCAAAGCCAACAGCTGGAACCAATTTTTACAATCTGGGGCGTTTATGCTGGGGCCGGTTTTAGGAGCTGCAATGTTCGCGGTGATGCCCTTGTGGCTGATTCTACTAACGGACTTGATCGGTGCATTGGCTGCCTCCTTCACCTTGTGGATTGTGGCGGTACCAAATATTGTTCGCAATGATGAACATCCGCAACATTATTTTCAGGAGCTGAAGGATGGACTCAATGTATTTAGAGAAGATCCGCCGATGTTGGTGGTCATGATCTTTTCCTTTTGTATTATGATTTTCTATTTGCCGTTGGGCACACTATTTCCTTTAATGACAAATGTTCATTTTGGATTATCCGCCTGGTTTGCTAGTATGGTGGAGTTTTCTTACGCGGCTGGAATGATGATCAGTGCATTTCTGATTGGAATGAAAAAGGAATGGCGGGAAAAATTATTAGCAGCACAGTTGTCATGTGTCGGCTTAGCCCTTACGTTTATCGGCAGCGGCTTAGCGCCTGCAAACCAAAACGGTTACTGGCTGTTTGTCTTTTTCTGTATTCTGATGGGCGGCGTGGGAAATCTGTACAATATTCCCTTTATGGCTTACCTGCAAGAAACAGTGGCACCAGAAAAACTGGGTCGGGTTTTTTCTTTGTTTGGCAGCGTGATGTCCGCCGCCATGCCTGTTGGTTTATTACTGGCAGGGCCTTTTTCAGAAAAGCTGGGAATCGCACGCTGGTTTTTGATTTCAGGAATTTTGACGCTATTCTTTAGCCTTTTATGTTTAGTGTTTTATCGCCGAGCGAAAGTGAAAAGCATGAGTAAATCAACGTAAGAGAATTTTTTATGTGATCTCTCTTATTGAGAAATTAGTGTTTATGAAAGCTATACAAGAAGCATCCTAGCTAAATCTGCTAGGATGCTTCTTCGTTATCATTTTATTTTTTTTCGACTAAAAAGCAGTAAGGCAGTCGCGAGGAACAGAGTACAAATACCCGCAATAAGATAATTCGATACGATAGTTTCACCAGTCTTTGGTAATTTTGTGCTTGTATTTTTGGTAGTTACAGTTTGGTGACTAAGATTGGTCGATGATCCAGCAGGAGACACGTTATTATTTGAATCAGAAATTTTTCCTGTTATGGATTGGTTGCTGGAATCAGTGCTCGTTGTTGGGGCTGAGGGCTTGCCAGACGTACTCGAATCGCTTGTTTCTGTAGTCGGTTTTGTTTCCGGCTGATAAACGTAGGTGACGATCTGCGTTTTATCACTAAAACTTCCTTTTGAATTTTTCGGCAATTGTTTTTCATCTAAAACATATCCCTTAATCGCTGGTTGATACTCTTTGCCGGAAACATCGAAGTCCGTGCCTAATTCACCCTTCACAACTTTTTCTTCATGGATTATTTTACCAGCTGGATCAACATATTTAACAATGACTGGTTGGGCTTTTTTTTCAGTGTCAATCACGGTAACGGTAGCTTTTACTGTAGCATGATCGCCCGTCCATATCCTATTTGGCACACGATTGTAAGTATAAGTGATCTCATATTTACCAACTTTGGTATTATCGACATCACCAACAACAGAAACATCTTCAAAGGTGATTGGATTTCCTTGAGGATCAGTTCCGCCGTCAAAATTATCTTCTGCCTTCCAACTTTCACCAACATAAATCGTAGAGTCATGCGCCTTTAATTCCGCGACGTTTCGTTGATAGATATAAGTAACGGTTTGCAGGTCGGCAGTTAAGCTGCCTTTTGCATTTTCCGGGATGCTCGTTTGATCGAGGCTATAGCCGGGAATAATCAACTGATAATCTGCTGTAGTTGTATCGTATTGGTCACCAACGTTTCCTTCGATTGTTTGAGGAGCATGGATATTGTCGCCATCCGCGTCAACGTATTTGATCGTTACCCCGGGTGATGCGATAATGTGTTGAACATTGAATTGATGCAAATAGGTTCCTGATGAAATGGCATAGAAAGTAAAGCGCTCAGGTTGATTGTATGTTCCAGAAGGATTATTCAAACGAGCGTTGTATTCAAAGGTTTGCAGCTGATCGAATTCTTCCTGCGACACCCCGGAAACAGTAATGCCCTCATCTGTTATTGTCAATCGACTGCTGTCTAGCTGTACACCATTGAAATCAAGATAGGTCTGACTAGAACTATTTGACGTAGTGAATGGGGGAACATAGCCGTCATAGTTAGTCATTCGATTTGGCATAATTGAAAATGGAATATCGATTGTTTGTTTATCTGCATCATAATTTAAGTCTTTAGCATTGATGTCTGTTGCAGGATCATTCCGTCCGGTATTTTGGCCAAAAGCAGCAAGTTGCGTCAAAGCAGGCATTTGATTTATCGGTCTAAAATCAGTAATACCACAAAATTGGACACGCAATTCATTCAATTTTTTTAAAACAGTGAGTGGTTCAATTGTTGTGATATTCATATTACTTTGGAAGACCAAAGATTCTAAATTGGTCATTTTAGTAATTTTGTCGTATACACCGTTAGTTACACTGCTTCCAGAAAGGTCTAAGCGAGTGATCGTCGTACCGAAATCAGGTACATTTTGGTCAGTGACATTCGTGCCCATCAAATAAACTTGTTTCAAATTTGGCAAGCCAGCTAATACAGAAAAATCACTGATTTGATTGTTTGAATTCATATAAAAATAATCAAGATTCGTAGCCAGTTCTAAACCTTTTAAACTAGCAATGGCACTGTCTGCGTTTTGGATATATAAACTAGTTAACTTGGACATATCCTCTTGAGTCAACGCTTCCTTTGTTTTTCCGATCGCCTTTGCGACGATTTCTTGTAAGACAGGATCAGGTATCCATGCATTGATGTCCGCAGCACGCGTTTCAGGTATACTCGGCGTTGAACTTGTTTCAGTTTGTAAAGGAACCATGGAGCTTTCAGTTGAATTCGACGTGCTGTTTGAACTAGCTGTTTCAGATTGTGAAGAAGATAAACTTACGTTATTTGTTGAACTAATAGACATGGGTGGTTCAGAGAAATTCGAAATAGCAGATTCACTGCTGTATGTCGTTGTTTCAGCTGTGACTTGGAGAGGGAGACTCAATACAGATCCTAGTATTATAGAACTCTTGATAAGTAAATATAATTTATTTTTCATAATTCAAATCCTTTTATAATTTGTTGTGTGTAAATAATAAATCTTTTTTTAAGGATATAATGATCAATTTTTAATTAATAACTTTTGTTTTTTGAGCAATTTATTTTATTTAAATCAATTGTCGCAAAATCGACTTATTTTTAACGAAAGATTCTATGATCGATTTTAAATTAAGTAGTATTTTGTGAAGATTAATATACATAAACTTGTTCGGTGAGATTTTTAAACAAACATAGTCTATTGAGCAGAAATGGCGGGTTAAGGCTTCTCATAAAATGGCTAAGAAGCAATTCTTCACGTTGTTTAATGTTAAATATCAGATGATGAGATAGGAGATTGATTGTGTGGGTGAGAGACACCAGTCTTGTTAGTTCTTTTCGCCGATGGTTGACATCTTTTTATACTAGTGGAAGATTGTCTTGATTTACTTAATTATTAGAGATAGGAATCAAGTAAAATGCTATTCCAAAATCGAATTATAAATTTTTTGGGGGGTTCGTGTTTCAAGAAATGTTTAGGGTTATTACCTATTTCTTTGTATTTTTTACACAAATCAATAGACTTAAATCCTTCTATCTCATCTTATTAGATTTTCTGGAACAAATAATAGATTGTATCTGAACTTAGTTCGCACAATCTTCTCTAGGTGGCACTTGTGGATTTGAGTCAATACCTCAGACATGATTTATGAGAGTTTTTTCGAGATTCCAGTGGGTGAACATCTTATCGTTTCGACCAGTCATCAAACCAAGATAAATATAGTTGTAGAGAGTTGTCCTTCTTGGAATCTTTTCAGGTGGAAAGAGATTCAGTTTTTGCTCGTCCTACCACGGCATCAAAGGATGGTTTTTCTCTTTTCATCTGTTGGTCGGCGTAGGCCATAAAATCAGGTGCAGCGCCCCATTTAGGTTGCTTAGTGCTATCCTAACGCGCTTTTTCATAGGCAGCTTGACCAGCCTAGGTGGAATAGATGAACGTTTCATATTCGTAACGCATGCCATTTTTTTCTGTAGCCAAATTAGACGAACAGTACCATTCTTCACTTCGATATGGATGGTCTGTGGTGCACGACCTAGCTGTTTGACGATTTTTCGGTTTGATAACGGACGTTCTTGAGCTTTCAAGGCTTCGATTTGGCAGCGTTCCTCATAAGTTAGCTGTTTTCCTTTGTGTGTGAAATTATGGTATTCTCAATTTGCGTCATTGCGAATTCATCCTTTATTGATTGTGTAGGAGCTTCAATAATACATGAAATTTGCAAGGGCTCTTTTTCATTTTTCTAAGTGACTAAGTTTATTATAAAATCTACCTGTTTTGAAATGAAAAAAGTTAAAAAACATCAAAAAAAGAATAAATTTTATGAAAAATAAGTTAAAATAGAAAAAGAAATAGGTGATTTGATGATACTATTAACTACAATGGCTAGAGATTAATCTTCATATTGGTATATAGACAATGATATCTATTAACTGTTTCAGTGTAGGAGGCAATAGTGAGAAAGAGAAATTCGAAAGTTTTTAATAATTTATTGATTGTATTGGGAACAATACTAATTTGTTTAGCGTTTGTAGCGCTATTTTACCAATATTATGATCTTCAAGGAGAAAATGACAAGAGGGTGACTTCCACACATTCAAGTATCAAAAATGGAGAACTAACTAAATCAAAAGTAAATAAAAAAATTGATAGCTTAACTACTTTGAAATATACTTTTGAAAAAATAACTGTTGGGGAAGAAGATTCTGGATCTGGTGGGAGCAAAAAAAATGAAGTTAAAAATTTGCTTGGAAAACCAGACTCAAAAATAGAAGATTACAATGCAGGGGAAAAAGCGACTTCTTACTCCTGGAATTATTTTCCTTGGGATGATCCAGTAGTTTCAGTGATGATAACCTTTAGAAATGGAAAAGTAGTAGCTAAGTCATTAGATATTGCTAAAAAACATGAAGAAAGTATTCCTGGATTTTTAAACGAGTTTAATCAAATGATGAATGGACAAACTTATTCTAAAGAAGAGATAATAAAAAAATTGGGATATCCAACTTCAGAAATGGTATTAAGACATAGTAAACATCAATATGAATATTTTGTTTGGAGTGATTCTAATAAAATATTTTCTATAGAGTTAAAAGATGGAGAACTCAAAGAGCGTAAACAGAATGAGTACTAAAATATTATGAATCTATGTTAATAAAGTGGAGGCATTTATCGAGCGTTTCTCTGAAACTACGAAAAGAAATTCTGTCTAGTTGTAGCCGATTCAGTCAGTGTAAAGGTAGTGGAAAGATAGTATAGATTTTTGGAAGGAATAGGAGAATCCCGATTTAAAATGATAAGCGAAAAATTCAAGAGATAAATATGCGAGACTTAAAGTACGAAGTAAATATAACCTCGTACTTTAAGTCTCGCTACTTGATAGATAAGTGAAATCTAAATATAAACCTAACTCCGTGAAAACTGTGCTTCATACAACTTCTTATAAAAACCATCTTTTTCCAACAGCTCTTGATGACTGCCAATTTCAACGATTTGTCCGTGATCCAGCACGAGGATCTGATCAGCATTTTGGATTGTTGACAGACGATGGGCGATCACAAAGCTGGTATGATTCTTCATCATTGCCAAAAAGGCGCTTTGGATTTTTTGTTCAGTCAAGGTATCCACTGAACTGGTCGCTTCATCAAGAATTAGCATGGAAGGTTGACTGATCATCGTTCGAGCGATCGTCAGCAATTGCCGCTGCCCATCGGAAAGCTTAACACCAGCATCGCCTACAATCGTATCTAATTTATCCGGCAAGCGCATCACGAAATCATACATATAGGCATCCTTCAATGCTGCATAGATTTCTTCATCTGTTGCTGACTTACGGCCGTAACGCAAATTGGCTCGTAAGCTGCTATCCATCAACCAGGTTTCTTGCAATACCATGCCGAATTGCTGGCGAAGACTGTCTCGGGTTAAATGACGGATATCCGTACCATCAATCGTGATCGTTCCTTTGTCTACTTCATAAAATCGCATTAGAAGATTAACCAGTGTTGATTTTCCAGCGCCGGTTTTTCCGACGATCGCGATGGTTTCTCCCGGTTCGACAGTTAAATTGAAGTCTTCAATCAATGGCTGATCCTTTTGATAAGCGAAATCAACATGCTCGAAAACGACCTTTCCCTTTGCGGCAGTTAAGGTGAAGGCATCAGGATCATCGGCTTGTTCAACAGGTTCCTTCAATAATTCAAACGAGCGATCAAGACCGGCGATCGCAGTTTGAATCTGAATCGTGATTCCAGATAATTCAATAAAAGGCTTTGTAAACTGGCTGGAATAGATCGTGAAGCTGGAGATAATCCCGATTGTCACCCCGCTATCAGTTTTTAATGCTAATAAACCACCCACCAGGCCAACCATCAAATAGGCTAGATGATCGACAAAACGCGAGGAAGGATTGGTCAAGGAAGAAGCAAACTGAGCTTTTTGTCCCCGTACATAAAGCTCTTGATTCAACGCTTCAAAGTTTGTTTGATTTTGGTTTTCTCGTTGGAACGCTTTGACGATTTTTTGATTGCCGACCATTTCTGTAATGAAGCCAGAGATTGAACCGACTAGTTGCTGCTGACTTGTAAAGTATTGCTGCGAGGTGCGAGCGACGATATAGGTAATCAAAAAGATGATCGGCGTTACCACCAGTACAACGAACGTCAGCATTGGACTAAGATAAAGCATAAAAACTAAGGCGACTAGAACAACGGTCATGCCAGAGAATACCTGATTGAAGACCGCGGAGATAGCAGTAGAGATATTATCCATATCATTGGTAAAGCGGCTGACAATATCGCCTTTTGAGCTTTGATCGTAATAACTCAGCGGCAGTTTATTCATATGAGTAAAGGTTTCTTCCCGCAGTTTAGCCACTGAATCAAAGGCAACCGTGTTTCCTAATCGCTGAATAAAATATTGACTGATAACCGTTACTAAAAAGATGCCGACAAATAATTGAAGAATCTGAAAGAGTCGGGTAAAGTCAACGGAGCCTTGATTGACCATTTGATCGACAGCGACACCAATATAATAGGTCATCAACACAGAGGTGATCCCACTAGCGATTCCTAAAATAATTGCTGCAAACAATTCCTTTGAATAAGCCGCTAAATAAGGAATGAACAATTTCAATGAACGGAAAAAATTCTTTTTCTTGATCATTGAACAGCACCTCCTTCTGCTTGAGAATTGACCAGTTCCTGATACAGCTCAGATTCTTGCAATAGCTCTTCATGACTGCCTTGAGCCGCGATTTTTCCGTTATCCATCAAAAGAATTGTTTCCGCGTCTTGGATTGAGCGCAAACGCTGAGAAATAATGACTACACCACAATCAAGCTCGCGTTTCAGTGCTTGGCGCAAATCTAGGTCAGTCTGATAATCCAACGCAGATAAGGAATCATCTAAGATCAACAATTTTGGTTTGCGAATCAACGCGCGGGCAATTGTTAAGCGTTGACGCTGACCGCCAGAAAAATTCTTTCCATTTTCCAAGATCATGGTATCCAAGCCCTTTGGCAGGGTTTCAACAAATTCACTAGCCTGAGCGATGGCTAAGGCTTCCCAGCAATCTTCATCTGTGGCATCCTGTTTTCCCCATTGCAGATTTTCCCGAATCGTTCCACTAAAGAGGACAGCAGTTTGGGGTACAATCGCGATTTCAGAACGTAAATGATCCAACGACCAGTCTTTGACATTGCTCCCGGCAAAGCTGACTGCTCCCTTTGAAGCATCGTAAAACCGTGGGATCAAACTGATCAGGGTTGATTTTCCACTACCGGTAGCGCCAGTAATACCGAGAATTTTATTTTCCTGCAAAGTGAAGGAGACGTCCTGTAAAGCCAGACCAGATTTTTCTGTATAGCGAAAATCGACATGCTCAAAATCAATTAATGGTGCTTGTTCGTTAGCATTTTGAACCGCGCCATCATCTTCTAAGGTCGTGTCAGTCGCAAAAACTTCATTAATCCGATTCGCAGAGGCCGCTGCACGAGTGAACAGTACAACTAGGTTAGAAACGACGATCAACGCTAAAAGCATTTGGTTCATGTAATTGATCAGGGCAAGTACCTGACCTTGTTCTAAATGTCCAACATTGACTTTAAAGCCGCCAAAATAAAGCAGCGCCACGACACCCGCATTCATAATCAGTGTCGTACTAGGAGAAAGCAGGGCAGAGATGTTAGCGACCCGCTGATTTAAGCGGGAGATTTCTTCTGTTTCTTCATTAAAGTGAGCCGTTTCGGTATTTGTTCGGGCAAAAGCGCGAATCACTCGGACGCCGCTCAAATTTTGGGTCACCAATTGATTTAACTGATCGAGTTTTTGTTGAATTTTTCTATATAAGGGTACAGAATAATGGATAATCAAAAAGAGAATGAAACAGAAAAGCGGCAGCAGAATCAAGAAAATCAATCCCATTTGCCAATCGATATAAAAAGCCATAATGACCGAACCAATACTTAGAAACGGTGCTCGAACGACTAAGCGGATCAGCATCGCTAGAGCCCCTTGCATCTGATTGATGTCACTGGTCATGCGTGTGATTAAGGTATCTGTCCCAAAGCGATTCAATTCCTTATGGGAGAAGCTGTTGATTTTCTCCATCAAGCGATTTCGCAGAACCGTACCGAAGCCCTGAGAGGCAATCGAAGCATAATACTGACAGATCAACGCACAGAGCAATCCGACGATTGACAAGCCCAGCATAGCGACAGTCATCTCAATCACTTTGCCTTGATCGTGGCGAGCGATGCCTTCATCTACTAATCGAGCCATGAATAAGGGCAGAATCAGTTCGAAGACAGCCTCTAAAAATTTGAAAAAAGGGCCAAGAATAATCTGCTTTCGATAATCTTTGGCATAACGTAAAAGCTGAAGCATATAAGTTCCTCCAATAGATAAAGTAAATAATCTGCAAAATAGGATCGCTTCTATTGTAACTTACTTGTCAATCAAGTCCGAAGAATATACTTGGAAATACCAGAAAACTTGTCTGCCAAGTAGAAAACGAGTCAAAGAAAAAGAGTGATAGAATTTCCTTCACTCTTTTTTGTCTTCTCTATTTTTGGATAGCTCACTGATTGTTTCTTGAATGAAATTCCTGCTTTGATTAGTAATAAACGGATCAATCACGACGACTGGATAATCTTTTGGTAGTCCTTCGGAAGAACCTGTTGTGATTAGGCAATCATAATTTTTTAATTCCTCTTTTAGGTTAGGCAAGCCGCCTGATAATTTTTCGAAATGTGTGATCGTGAAGTTGCCATAGACCTTTTCGGAAATCTGCTTTGCTAAAAAGGTCTCTTCTGTTGGAGATAAATCGGACAGTAACAGAACTTTTAGTGGCTGGGCTTGACTGGCGAGCCATTCCATACTATACACTTCGGTTGTAATCAACAAATACATATAATTTTGAATAAAATCCTCTTCTTGATACATGTTGTGTCTTGAGACAAACCGTTCTACTAATTCCCGAATCTTTTGAACCCCTCGACGATAGACCTTTGATGCTTCTTGTACGAATACAGAACGATTGCGCCATAATACGCCAATGTACTTTCCATTTGGATCGCATAAGTAAAAATCATTGCATAAAACCGTCGCTATGTCTAATCGATTCAAGTTGCTGAGACGATTTCCCAGCATTTCATCAAATTCTTTCGCTAAAGCATAGTGCTGTGTAAATAACCGGCGATATCTTGGATTTTCTATCAGAGCGACATCTCGATGCAGTAGGCTGAAGACAATAGCGTCAGAAAAGGTTAACCAAAGTGCGTCTCGAACCATCTCGATTGTTAGTTCCAAGCCGACACCTTCTCTAAGTGCCTGCTTTAATTTTTTGTAGGCGAGTCCTGTTGGAAGAAGAATGGCATTTGTCCTTAATTCTTCCTTAGGGAACCTATGACCTCTTTTTAGTCGCCAAAAACTAATGTACATATTGTAAATCAGGCGTTTCTCGTACACATATTTCTCATGAATACAATTCATATCAATAAATTCTTGAACGTATTTTTCGATGATGTAGTAATGATCGGGCGGCAATTTAGGAAGAGTGCTTTCAAAGGCGCTTTGTCGTTCTGTGTAAAAACGATAATAGAAATTTCGAATCTCACCTTCGTTTCCTTCTATTCGCAGGGGACGATAGTGAAGCTGCATCCCTGCTTTGGTCAAGGTAGTTTCGATTTTTTTTAGGTAGCGTTGGGTATTAGAGGAGCTTAAATATAGTTTTTTTGATAGTGCAGTAATATTTTCGCATTCTTCATACAGAAGCTCTTCGATAATTTGAAATTCAGGACAAGCATTTAAAAAATCCGCATAGATGACACCAAGGCTGATCGATTTATCCATGATAATTCGAAACAAGCCCTTCACTTTGACTATTTGGACGACATTTGGTTTTTCAGAATTGATCAAATCGATATCGTTCAATAGGATCGGCAGGGAACAATTTAACAGGCTTAATAATTGATCACTGGATAGACCATCTCGCCGGTAGTATAAATGCTCCAATAACAACAAACGACGTTTATTGCTGGTTCCTAAAGTTGTGCGAAAATCCATCGTCGTTCCCTCCTTTTTTTGAGCAAGTTCTTAAACAATTAGAAACTACAAGCTAAGTACAATCCTTTTTTTGCGAAAATAATAAATTTACAATTTTTGACAGTTGAAAGTGATGATGATCGAAATAAAGATACGAATACGGTAACAATACCACTGTGATTAAAACGTTTTCTATATAAAAATGATATAGGGAGAAAGCGTTAAAAACAAGCGTTAATTGTAAATACTCTTAAAAATAAGTGTTTTTAGCATATTGAACACAGCTTTATACAAGTAGCTGCTCTAAGTTTAGACCTTAGCAGCGTCATTTGGTTTAAGACTGAATGGATAATGAACAAAATCTGCAAGCGATCTTTTGCCTATTATCAATGTGATTCATTTACTAGAATAGTTAAAAGTTGGAAAGGCAAGACGCTTTCTAAAGTTAAGCACAAGGCACATAGTGGAAGCTTTACCCATGAAACTAGCATTTTCTGACTATCCGTGGAATAATGAAAGCCAAGCATTCGTTTAATGGAGGAAGAAAATGGAAAAAATATTTACGATCATTGTGCTCTTATTTTTTTGCTATTCATTTATTGGTTGGTTATGGGAGACGATTTATTGCTCGATCAAGGCGAAACATTTCGTGTATCGCGGCTTTCTATTAGGACCAATCACACCAATCTACGGCTTTGGAGTCGTTGGCGTGCTTTATTTTATTGAACCCTATCAGCAGAATATCGTGCTCCTGTTTTTCTTAGCGCTGATTCTCGTGACCGCCTTGGAATATCTGACCAGCTTTTTATTAGAGAAAATTTTTCATCTGACATTATGGGATTATAAGGATGTTCCATTGAATATCAATGGACGGGTGGCCGTACCAGTCTCCATCTTTTGGGGCATTGCCTGTGTGTTTATTGTTCGCGTCTTAAATCCTTATTTAATGACTGTTGTTAGCAGCTGGCAGCAGCGCTTTGGAATTTTTCTACCAATGCTTCTATTAATGCTAACAAGTTTTGATCTAGGTTTTACCCTAGCGAACCTTGCATCATTGCGTCAGGCGATAAACAAGATGAGTGCTACGATCCAAGACAAGAAAGAACAGCTGCAAGCAGATCTTGGAGAATTAAAGGTAGCAGCAGAAGAACGTCGCCAGGGTTGGATGGCTGAAATCAAAGAACAGCCTGAGTGGCGTAAACAACTGCCAAGGCTGAATTTCCAAGAACGCCGCTTCTTGAATAGCTTCCCAAATATGAAATCGAAGGAAATAAAAAGTCCTTTAGCGGAGATTCGCCAGTTATCTAAAGAGCTGCGGAAAAAATAATATTACAAAAATATGACAAAAATTAGTCCTTTCAAAGCTTGAAGGGACTATCTTTTTTATGGTGTCTAGGGAAAATAAAACAAATGTTACTAAAACATGTTTCGTTTTGTAATGAAATGTAATGTTGGTGAAACAAAAAGTCCGTCATTTTCTCGTATAATAACTGAGGGTAAATAGAAAGGTGGACTTTTAAGTGAGAAAGCAAACGTTTGGGTTCGTTGCCACGCTATTGTTGGGTGCTAACGTACTTTTACCAGTCTTTGCACAGGCAGAGTCACTGAATGAGTTAGATAAAAAAGAATCCGCAATCGCTCGACAAAGTGATAAAATCAGCGGAGAATTACAGATCGCACTGAATGATGTCAACGAAAAATATCAAGAAGTTAACGATATTCGGACAAAAATCAGTGAGAATGAAGCAGTTTTGGAAAAGACCAAAACAGATATCGTGGAAACAGAAAAGAAGATTGAACAGCGTAAAGAAGCAATTGCAGAGCGGATGAAAACTGCTCAAGTCAATGGTATGACGGATCGTTCGATTAATGCATTATTGGAATCAAAGGATCTTGGCGAGTTTTTGAATCGTGCCTTTGCGATGACCGTTATCCAAAATGCAGAGAAAACAAAAGTTGCTAGTCTAGGCGAGGCCAAAGACAAATTAACCGAATTAAAAGCAACACAAGAAAAAACACAAGCCCAATTAAAACAAAATAGTCAAAGTCTGGAAGCTGAAACGACGAAGTTAGATGAAAAAATGGCCAACTTAAAGCAAGAGTTAGCCGATAATAAAACTAGCTTAGAAAAAATCAGCCAAGACAAAGAAGTAGAAAAGGCCCGCCAAGCTGCTGAAAAAGCACAAGCGGAAAAAGCGGAGAAAGAAGCCAAAGCAGCCGAGGCTGCAAAAGCGGCGGAAGCCGAAAAAGCTTCAAAAGCTGCGGCAGCACAGGCACAAGAAAAGGCGAAGGCTGAAGCGTCATCGCAAGCATCTTCACAATCGTCAAAACCAGCTTCATCAGCGTCAAGTTCACAACAAACAACACAAACAAGCGAACAACCAAAACAAGAACCAGCGCAACCAGCACCAAGCACACCGACGACATCTGGTCGTACGATGCAAATGGAATCAACGGGTTATTCATGTGCAGAGTCAGTGAATACATTCTTTACAGCGATGGGAATCGACTTACGTCAAAATCCACAGGTTGTAGCTGTTGATCCAAGTGTCATTCCATTAGGTTCAATGGTAGAAGTATCTGGCTATGGAATTGCAATCGCCGGTGATACCGGTGGTGCCATCAAAGGGAATATTATTGATGTCCATTTTCCAACAGTTGAACAATGTATCCAATGGGGACGTCGTTCAGTAACTGTGACCGTTATTAGTTAAGACAAGTGAAGCACCGTTTGAGATCATAGGATTTCAGACGGTGCTTTTTTTGCGTAATCAGCTATTTAAAGAGATCCATGGACAATTTATCAACCGTGTCAAAAGCCTTCATTATTAAACTACAAGTTACTTTAGCAGAAACTGTTAAATCAAAAGTATAAAAAATCGACTAAGCTGACTGACAGACCCTGGAAACACGTGTATAAAATTGCTTTATGTCTACAAAGAAAAACGCGATCTGCATATGTTTATGGAGAAAAGGTAAGAAGGGTAGTTTTAGACTTATAGGATGAAATGAGGTTGAAGAGTAAAAAAAGGTGTTTACGAAGAATAGTTGGTTGATAAATCTGCTGTAAATAGTGATACAGATTATCCATTAGAAAATACAGATATCATTAGTATTACTATTATTAAATCAGAAAATCGTCATAATAATAATAAAAATCAGAACTTTATAATTCACAATCATCTTTTGGATTGACAAAGAAATTATTGAGTAATCACTTTAGTAAAACATTACACTAGTTATGTATATTTTCTATACAGGAATACTCATTATGCCTGTATTGCTTAGAATCATTCTATCTTATCATGTATACCTTATGGAGAATATGTATCAAATTTAGTTATAATAAGAAACTTTATCGTTCGCTGAAGTAGCCTTTTTCAATATTTTAGCAAATGAAATATTTAACATTAGTTTAAAAATCTTGTATCGTAATATGTGTAGAATGACTCGTGTTACTTAATAACTTAAATTGAAAAACAGAAGGGTGAATGTAAAATGATTAAATTGTATACGTCAGCTAGTTGTACATCATGTAGGAAAGCCAAAGCATGGTTAAGAGAAAATGGATTGGCATTTGAAGAAAGAAATATAATGTCGAATCCTTTGACAAAGGATGAAATCAAAGAAATTCTTACGATGACCGAAACAGGAACAGATGAAATTATTTCCACGCGTTCAAAGGTCTATGAAAAATTAGACGTTGATTTCGATGAGCTATCTCTAAGCGAATTGGTCGATATCATCGAAAAATATCCAAGCTTGTTGAGACGTCCGCTTGTTTTTGATGAAACGAAATTCCAAGTCGGTTACAACGAAGATGAGATCCATCAGTTTATTCCGAGAGAAGTTCGCAGAGTGACTTCGAAGAAAATGGCTAGAGTCTTGCTTTATATGGATTTGCAAAAAGAAAGTCTTGTATAAAGACATAATTATAGATAAATCCCCATCCCGTTCTTTTTTGTTGGTAGGAACAGGCTGGGGATTATTTTGCGAGTTAAGCTTTCGCAGTTTATTCGGTGTGAAATGTAGACAGAACTTTTTAGCAAAATGATGGACAAGCAGTTTAGCTTAATCGTATGCGTACGAGAATAAAATCATTTTTCGCGCTTTTGGAAAAATGATTACTATTCAATTGAGGTAGCTGCGAGTTAGATTTTTCGCAGTTAATTAAGCTTGAAACATAAACATTGCTTATTTACCAAAAAATGCTTAAGCAGTTTAGCTTAATCGTATGCGCACGAAGACAAGAGCTATTTTTCAGATAAAATGTTTCCTATCCTATGTGCCAACTGTTTGACGAATCAAATGGTCAAAGGCGCCAAGAGCGGCGGTGGCTCCAGATCCCATGGATATAATGATTTGCTTATAGGCGCTGTCTGTACAATCACCTGCGGCAAAAATCCCTTCTACATTGGTTGCGCCATGTTTGTCTACTAGAATTTCGCCACGATCGCTCAAGGCGACTGTATCGGCTAACCACTCAGTGTTCGGCATTAGACCAATCAAGATGAAGACCCCTTCAACATTCAAGGTATGTTCTTCATTTGTTAGACGATCCGTATACGTCAATGCTTCAACGTGAGAAGAACCGGTGATCTCCTTCGTTGCTGCATTTGTAATTACCGTGACATTCGACAACGAGTAAAGCTTTTCTTGCAACACTTGATCGGCCTTTAGTTCAGGAAGAAATTCCAGTACATAAATATGTTTCGCTAATCCAGCTAAGTCAATGGCGGCTTCAATCCCTGAGTTTCCGCCACCAATCACCACAACTTCTTTATCTTTGAACAATGGGCCATCGCAATGCGGACAATAAGCGATGCCTTTGTTCTTAAATTCCTTTTCACCAGGAACATTGATGGCACGCCAACGGGCACCGGTTGAAAGAATCGCCGTTTTCGTCGTTAAGTGCGCACCGTTTTCTAATTCAACTTCGATCAAATCCTTCTTCTGAATGGATTTGGCACGTTGTCCTTTCATGATATCTACATCATATTGTTTCACGTGTTCTTCCACTTGACGCATTAATTGCGGACCTTCCACGTAAGGCGTGCCGATCACATTTTCGATTCCCAGCGTTTCTAAGACTTGACCGCCGAAGGTATCCACGACCATTCCGGTCTTGATTCCTTTACGAGCAGCATAAATTGCTGAGCTGGCACCAGCAGGACCGCCCCCGATGACTAAAACATCAAAGGTTTCTTTATCGTCGAATTCATCCGCGCCCAAAGGTCCGCTGACTTTTTCGATAATCTGTTCGATCGTCATCCGACCGCTATCAAATTCTTCATCGTTTAGAAAAACAGTCGGTACGGCCATGACTTCCTTTTCATCAACTTCGGCTTGGTACATCCCGCCTTCGATCATGGTGTGCGAAATCTTTGGATTCAACACAGACATAATGTTCAACGCTTGGACGACATCCGGGCAGTTATGACAGGTTAGGCTGACATAGGTTTCAAATGCTAACTCCCGATCAATCGATTTGATTTGTTGGATCAGCGAATCATCGATCTTCGGTGCACGACCGCTGACTTGCAGCAAAGCTAGGATAAAGGAAGTAAATTCGTGTCCCATTGGTAAGCCGGCAAAGACGATGCCGCTAGCATCTGCGCCCACCTGATTAATCTCAAAGCTTGGTGTCCGTTTTAAGTTCTTGGTTTCGATCAAAATCTTATCATCCATCGCCGCGACTTCAGTCAAGAAATCTTCTACTTTTTTCGACTCTTCAGATTCATCCAAACTTGCTGAAAAAACGATCTTTGATTCTAATAAGGCTAAATATTGTTTTAGTTGTTCCTTCGTTTCATTATCTAACATAGAAACACCTTAAATCTTGCCGACTAAGTCAAAGCTTGGTTTCAGCGTTTCACCGTCTTCTTTCCATTTAGCAGGACAAACTTCACCTGGATGAGTGCGAACGTATTGCGCTGCGCGAATTTTGTCGATCAAGCTGCTGGCATCACGGCCAATTCCGTCAGCATTGATTTCCATTGCTTGGACAACACCGTCTGGGTCAATGATAAAGGTACCACGCTGTGCCAAACCTGCTTCTTCATCTAAAACATCAAAGATACGTGAGATATGATGAGAAGGATCGCCGATCATGGTGTAGTTAATCTTGCCGATCGCATCAGATGTATCGTGCCATGCTTTGTGCGTGAAATGAGTATCTGTTGAGCAAGAATACACCTCAACACCTAACTCTTGTAATTTTTCATATTGGTCTTGTAAATCCTCTAATTCTGTTGGACAAACAAAAGTAAAATCTGCTGGATAAAAACAAACAACGGACCATTTGCCCTGTAAGACTTCTTCAGAAACCTCGATAAATTTTCCTTGACGATAGGCTTGCGCTTGAAACGCTTCAACTTGTTTTCCGATTAATGACATAGATGTACCCTCCTGTTTAATAGTGAGAAAATATTCTCGTAATTGATAAAAGAAAATCTGAAAAAGCTAGTATTGATCTTCTTTTATTTAAAATAATTATAAACAGAAAACAATTACATTGTAAATGCTTTTTTCGCATATTTCTGAAACTATTTACCCAAAAAAGCGAAAGAATATAGAAAAAAAGATTTTTTGCAAGTAGGGTCTTTTCATTCATAAGCAATCAAAGTAAGGAAAAAGTGATTGCACGGTAAGCGAAGAACCGCCATAATTGAGGAAAAGTAAAGTGGGTGAGAAAATGAAGCGGGTACTTTATTTTCTTTCGTTGGTACTAATAGGATTATTCTGGTGCGGCACAGTCCAAGCAGAGAATATCTATGTGGAGGATCATGCAAACGTCCTGTCCTCCGAAACGAAAGAACAAATCTATCATACAATCAAAAATATAAAGAATTAGAGCTGCGTCCTCAGCTAGCCGTGGTAACTTTGAAACAACTGCCAGCTGATCAGTCGATCGAGAGCTTTGCCAATGAGAAGTTCAATCAACTGGGAGTTGGGGATAAAGAGTATGATTCTGGAATCATGTATGTGATTGCGGTAAAGGATCGTAAACAACGGATTGAAGTAGGCTACGGTCTGGAAGAGGATATCCCTGATGCCTTGGCGATGGAACTTATGACGGAAGAAGCAAAGGACTATTTTCGCGGGGAAAATTATGATGAAGGGATCAAAATCGTTACAGGTAATATTGATCACATTTTAATAGGAAGAAAAACGATCAAGGATTTTGAACCAGGGTTCTTTGAAAAACATTTTGCAGGTAAAAGTGCTTGGGAAATTATCCGCAATTATGTATTTCCAGCCCTGGTCGTGATAATGATCCTCTATGCTTTTTTAGAGACGCCATTGGTGAAGCTTTACATTTATTGGAAAGCTCGCAGAGAATTTTCCGCTGAGCTGAAGAAGGATTTAGTGAAGGAAGATCCGAGATTTCAACGCTATTCGGTTAGAAAAATGATTCACAGTAAAGAGCCGGAAGTAGTGATCGCTAGAGAAAAAATCGTAAAACGCTATAAGCGGTTGAAAAATAAAAAGCCGCTATATTACCATTTTTGTTACGCCTTTGGTACTTTGAAGTTCATGGATTTATTTACGAAGAAAAAGAAAGAGATGAAACGCTACTCCGTCTATTATCACCATAAAGATTTGTGGAATGAGGGCAGCTCCAGTAGTGACAGATACGGCAGTGGAAGCTCTTCTAGCGGCGGAGATTCATTTGGCGGCGGCAGTTCTGGCGGTGGTGGCGCAAGTTCAGATTGGTAAAACTGTTGAGGAATATTCCTCAGCAGTTTTTTTCATAAAAAAATTGGTTTGAAATGTATCAAATATATTTCAACTGTGACGAAAATAAAAGAATCAATTATTTGTGGTGCCCAAATAGTTTCAGCAAACCCATTCTTATTTAAAACAGCAGTGAAGACTAATACAAATTAATTATAATATACAAAAATACTTTTAATTCTTTTATATTTTTTTGAAATAAATAGTGTATATAATATTATATACACTATTTAAATAACCATTGATATTGTAGCCTTTCTGAACTATAATAATAACGTTGATTGTGTTTTTTAAATTAGAATAAAATGACTGTGCAATCATACAAGTGAATAAATAAACAAAAAGTCGTTGTAATCTTATTGGGTTTTTGTTGTATAAAAAACAAAATCGAAGCGTTGGTGTAATAAAGAAGTAATTATCTTGTTTTTTTAATGAGAGAAAAGAATAACGTAATTTCACGCATAATGTAGCACTAATTGAAAGAGTAAAAGGGAAGCAAACAAGATGAAAAGTTCTTTTTCTTTATAAAAAACATTGAAAAAAGAAGATGAAATTTCTAAAAGGAAAGCCTTTCATGTCAAGCGTATTTGATATAATGTGGCTGCAATTTAAGGGGATTAACCGAAGAGTTTAAAAGTAAATTTTAGGGAAGTTGAGGGGCTTATGGAACAAACAATCAGTATCAAACAATTATTTGAACTACTAAGGAAGAGGATCGGATTGATCATATTAGGAGGACTAGCAGGCCTTTTGATTTCAGGTCTATTAGCCTTTTTCATTTTAACGCCGAAATACAGTTCACAAGCACAGTTAGTAGTCACATTACCGCAAACAGAAACAACCAATGCCAATGACGTGAATACCAACTTGCAGATGATCAATACATATAAGGATATTATTACCGGAGATTTGGTAACTAAGGAAGTATCAGAGAAATTAAGTTCTGAATACGGATTGAAAATGAGTACAAATGATTTGAAAGAAACAATTAAAGTCGAACAAAATCAGAATTCACAAATGTTTTCAATTATAGCAACGAGTAATAGTCCAAGAGCTGCAGCAAATATTTCAAATACAACTGCTGAGATATTTAAAGCAAATGCAAAAGATGTATTGAATGTCGATCGTATTTCAATTATCTCGCAAGCAGTAGCAAGTAGTGATCCAGTCTTTCCGAATAAGAAGTTGACAATTGCTGCTGGGTTATTAATTGGGTTGATGATAGGGGTCTTTCTAGCAGTCGCTCTTGAATTACTGGATCGTACAGTAAAAGAAAGTAAAACATTAACAGATGAGTTTGGTTTGACGCTTTTAGGTAACGTTCCAGAATTAACACAAAAAGAATTGAATGCTAAAATCCGTCGCGAACCAGCACCGACAATCACTAAAAGAGAAGTTCCAAAAAAAGAAACAGACATGACTCTTGATCGTCGCAGACGGAAACGGGTCTAGGAGGTAACTATGGCTAAAAGAATGAAACAATCAGATGTGGCTCAGGCAGTTAGCCTGTTCACTTTAGTAGATAAAAGTTCACCTGTATCAGAACGCTATCGTACAATTCGAACAAACATCCAATTTGCGTCTTCAGCAGATCGACAAATTAAGACATTAGTAATCACTTCGTCAGGACCAGGAGAAGGAAAATCAACGACAGCAGCGAATCTGGCAGTGGTGTTTGCTAATTCTGGTCAAAGTGTTTTATTAGTGGATGCGGACATGCGGAAAGCAACAGTACACAAAACCTTCCTATTAAATAATGGTGTGGGTTTAAGTAATGTTTTAAGCACGGACATGAATGTGAGTGATGCGGTTCAACGCAGTGTTGTTCCTAACCTGTATGTGATGACCAGTGGACCAAAGTCACCCAATCCATCAGAACTATTAGGTTCAACTCGAATGGATCAATTGGTCAGGGAATTGAGAGCTGATTATGATTTTGTGATCTTTGATATGCCGCCGATCGTAGCGGTAACCGATGCCCAAATCGTAGCCTCTAAAGCCGATGGCACAATGTTAGTAGTACGTGAAAATGTCACGCGTAAGGATTCATTACAAAAAGCCCGTGAACTTCTATCAATGGTCAATGCCAATGTATTAGGCGCTGTTTTTAACGGTAGTACGGATGCAAATGATCAAGGCTATTACTATTATGGTACCGATAAATAGTATAAGAAGGTGAACAGTTTGATTGACCTACATAGTCATATTTTACCAGGGGTAGATGATGGTGCTCAAACAATTGAAGATAGTATCGAAATGGCAAAAAAAGCGGTGAGTCAAGGAATCACACACTTGATGTGCACACCGCATCATAATAATGGAAAGTATTCCAATCCTGCTCAGCAAGTGATCACTAGGGTCAACCAATTGCAAGCAGTATTGGATCAAGAGGATATTCCACTTACTTTACTAGAAGGACAAGAAGTACGGATTACTGGGGCACTTTTAGAAGACATAAACAATCAAGAAATCTTGTTTACTGATCTGGATAATACTTACATCTTAATTGAGTTTCCTTCTGGTGATGTACCAGAGTATTCAGAACAGCTTTTTTTTGAATTAATGAGTCATGGTCATGTACCAGTAATTGTTCATCCAGAGAGAAACGCGGTTTTTCGAAAAGAACCAAATCGTTTAATACCATTTTTGCAGATGGGCGTGCTTACTCAATTAACGGCTCCAAGTATTGTTGGTGTATTTGGAAAAGATATTCAAAAGACAGCAAAGCTTATGTTAAAGCATAACATGCTATATATGGTTGCCTCTGATGCACATAATTTAAGACACCGAACGTTTCTGATGAAAGAAGCCTATGAAGAAATTCGTAAAATCGGTGGAGAAAGAATGATTGAAGAGATGGAGCAGATGGCAAAAGATTTGGTGAATGGTGATGAAGTTGTCAGACCGGAATTTATGATTATGAAGGAATCACGCTTCAAATTCTTTAATTAATAGTTTGTTTGGGGGAGCTTATTATGAAAAGTGAAAAAGCTTTTGGGGATGTGAATATTTTGAAGACCAAGTCTCCTGTAAAGAGAGAAGGCTCTCAATTAATTTGGGTAGATAAAGAAAAAATTCAGAAGCAAAAGGGATATGATTTCGTTAAACGACTCATTGATTTTTTTGCAGGAATTGTCGGGATTATATTAATCTCTCCGATAATGCTTTGGATTGCTTATAAAATACATAAAGATGAGCCAGGTTCTCCAGTCATCTTTGCACAAAGACGTGTCGGACGAAATGGGAAACTATTTACTATGTATAAGTTTCGTTCGATGTGTGTTGATGCAGAAGAAAGATTAGACGGATTGGTTGATAAAAATGAAATTAAGGGTGCCATGTTTAAAATGAAAGAAGACCCGAGAGTGACTGAGTTCGGGAAATTTATTAGAAGAACAAGTTTGGATGAACTCCCACAACTGATTAACGTTATTAAAGGGGACATGAGTTTGATCGGGCCAAGGCCACCTCTGCAGAGGGAAGTTGTTGAGTATACACAGTATGATATGCAGCGATTGTTAGTGAAACCAGGGTGTTCAGGACTATGGCAAGTTAGCGGTCGGAACGATGTTCATTTTGATGAGATGGTTCGTTTTGATATTGATTATATTCAAAATCGGGGGATTCGCTATGATATCTCATTGATTTTTAAAACAGTTAAAGTAATGATTAAGCCGGGTGGGGCATATTAAGGAGTATTTTTTGTGGTAGATAAGAAGCAGCATGTATATATCATTGGTTCAAAAGGAATACCTGCAAAATATGGAGGGTTTGAGACCTTTGTTGAAAAATTGACAGAATATCAAGTTGATAAAAACATCCAATATCATGTAGCGTGCATGACTGAAAATTCAGCCAAATCAGGTATTACTGACAAGCACTTTGAGCATAATGGCGCAAAGTGCTTTAACGTTGATGTACCGAGAATTGGTCCAGCTCGAGCAATATATTATGATATTGCTTCTTTAAAATACGCAATTCAATTATCTAAGAAGAATCAAGATTATAAACCAATTTTTTATGTGTTAGCCTGTCGAATAGGACCATTTATTAGTAGTTTTAAAAAAAATATTGCTGCTTTGAATGGTAAATTATTTGTTAATCCAGATGGTCATGAGTGGATGAGAGCTAAATGGAGCTATCCCATTCGCCGTTATTGGAAATATTCTGAAAGATTGATGGTGAAGCATTCCGATATATTGATTTGTGATAGTAAAAATATCGAAGAATATATTCTACAAGAATACAAAAAGTATTTTCCTAAGACAATTTATATTGCTTATGGGACCGATTTAGCAAAGTCATCACTTAAAAATAAAAGTATGATTGTTCGAAAATGGTTTAAAGACAAAAAGATTAGAGAAAATAATTATTTTTTAGTCGTTGGAAGGTTTGTTCCGGAAAATAATTATGAGTCAATGATCAAAGAGTTTATGAAATCTAATACAATTAGAGATTTGGTAATAATCACAAATGTAGAAAAAAACTCATTTTATGAAAAAATAAAAAGAGATACCCGTTTTAATCTTGATTCTCGAATTAAGTTCGTTGGAACAGTTTACGACCAAGAGCTGCTTAAATACATTAGAGAAAATGCATACGCTTATTTGCATGGGCATGAAGTTGGAGGAACAAATCCTTCGTTATTAGAATCTCTTATTCTTACAGATTTGAATCTACTATTAAATGTTGGATTTAATAGAGAAGTTGCTTTGGATGGCGCGATATATTGGGAAAAAAATAATCTTAATCAAATGATTGATTTTTCTGAGGAAATCACCGTGAGAAAAAAAATTCAATATCATGAAAAAGCAACTGAAAGAATTAAAAAAATATATACTTGGGAAAGTATCTGCTCCAACTATGAAAAAAATTTTTTGAATTAAAATTCGAATGATTTAAAGTATAGGATGAAATGAAATGAAAAAAATTTTACTGTTATCAAATATGTATCCTTCAAAGAGATATCCTCATTATGGGATATTCGTTAGAAACACTGAAAAAATTTTAAATGAAAATGATTATGAAGTAATTAAAGTAGTAATGGAAAAAGAAGATAGAAAATTTTTGAAATTTTGGTCATATTTTATATACTTTTTTAAATCTTTATATATGCTTTTATTCAAAACAAATGATTATGTATATATTCATTATCCTTCACTTTCAGGGGTACCGGTTATATTAAGCAATTTTTTTAAGAAACAAAATATTATTATCAATATTCATGGAAATGATTTGGTTCCCGAATGTAAGAAGGATTCCATATTTGTAAGGTGTACATTGAGACTAGCATCTCTAGCAACTAAAGTTATAGTTCCTTCAGAGTATTTCAGAGAGATAATTGTTAAAAAAAATCCAGATTTGAGTGATAAAGTGGTGGTTTTTCCATCTGGTGGCGTAGATACCAAAACATTTAACAAAATTGACAGAGACATTTCAATAAGTAAATTGGGTTTAAAAAAGGATCGTCATTATATTGGTTATATTGGTAGGATTGAAACTTCAAAAGGGTGGAATATTTTCTTAGATATGATTAATAATATTGATGATACTGATATAGAGTTTATCATAGTAGGTGATGGATCTGAAAGAACAGAATATGATAAAAAGGTAAAGGATTTGAAATTAACTGATAGAATTATAAAATACAATTTATTATCTCAACGAGATATAAATTATATTTTTAACGTCCTAGATATTTTCGTTTTTCCTACATTTAGAAAGAGTGAAAGCTTAGGATTAGTTGGTCTAGAAGCAATGTCTACTAATACTATTCTACTTGCAGCTAACAATTATGGTCCTACTAGTTACGTAGTGGATGAAGTAAATGGTTTTCTATTTGAAAGTCAGAATGTTGAAAGTTTAGTAAAAAAAGTATCTGAAATAATGAATATGAGCGAATTAGAGAAGTCACTAATTCATAGTAATGCTGAAAAAACATTACAAGATTTTTCTATTGATAAAATGTCTGACCAATTAGTATCTATTTTCGAGGGAGCAAATAGATGATAAAAACAAATTCTATAACTACACTTTTTCTTTTCTTATCTATTATTACAAGCGTAATATCCAATTTTTTTAGTAGTTTATCTAATTCCGATGAAATATTAACTATTGTTTATTTAATTTTTATATTTATTATGCTTCTTAGGAATAAAGGGAATATTGATGTTTTTTTCTGTTACTGTGTAATTGTCATAATAATTACAACAATTATAGGGTTGTTATCAAATCACTTCTCTGGGTTTCAAATTACAATATTTCCAAAAATGGTAGACATATTGATGAGTATGAAAATATTGATTACCTTTACTTTTTATTATGGCATCAGTTTTCATAATACTAAAGAATATATTAATGAGAAAATGGAAGTTTTTGCCAAAATTTTTATATCATGCTTGTTCTTTCTAGGAACGATATCACAATTTATACTCAATGATATGGTTTTAATAGAAAAAAGGTATGGGTTACGTCCATTTAAGTTTGTATATGATTTTGCTGGAGATACGGGATTTCTAGTTTTAGCACTAATGATTATTATTATGCTGAAACCAAATAAATTAAAGATGAACGATTATATTTTTATCTTATTAGGTGGATTGGTTATTTTTGAAACAACAAAAATACAAGCAATGATATTTCCAATAGCTTTACTAGGAATGGGTCTTTTCAAAAAATTAAAGATGAAAGTAAATATTGGTGCGTTTTCTGTAATTGGCATCATGTTATTAATAGCCGGATATTCTCAGCTACAAGATTATTTTTTGGATGTATACCACTATTCTCCAAGAAAAATTATGTTGTTGGATTCACTAAGATTGGCAAATCAAAATTTTCCTCTTGGAACGGGATTTGGTTCATTCGGTTCAGAGATGGCTGCTAGATACTATTCACCAATATATTATTCTTTAGGATACGGAAATATGTATGGTTTAGATGGAAATCAGGATTTTTCTACTTTGAATGATAATTATTTAGCAATGTTGTTAGCTCAGTTCGGTTGGATTGGTGCGATATTGTATTACTCGTTATTTTTAATAATTATCAAATTATCTTTGAATTTAAAGATAAGTAGACAAAGAATTCTTGCTCTTTCGACCATCATCACATATCTGATTGCCTCTATAGGAAGTGGGAGTGTAAAATCTAGTGCTGGTGTATTAGGTTTTGGATTATTAGGAATAATTTTATCGGATGCAAAAAAAAACATTGGAGAAAGAGATAATGGGGAAAATTGGAATAGTAACATTACCGGGAAATTTTAATTATGGAAATAGGTTACAGAATTATGCGTTACAAACAATTTTAAAACAAAGAGGATACGAAGTAGAAACATTGGAGATAACGTTTTCTCGAATGAATAAATTTAGAAAAACTATCGCCGCATTTAAAAGATGTTGTTTAAGCCCAAGTCTAATAAAAAAGCTATTCAAACAAAGAGAATACGGTAAAGAGTTTCTGGAAATGTCTGCACTGAAATCTCCTCAATTACTTCCATTTACTGAAAAATATATTATAACACGTTTCATAAAGTCAGAAAATGAACTGAAAAAAATTCATTCCGAATATGATTGTTTTATTACTGGAAGCGATCAAGTTTGGAATCAATCATCAATGAGTGATTCGACTTATTTTTTAGATTTTATTCCATATGAAAAAAGGTTTTCGTATGCTGCTAGTTTCGGAAAATCAAAGATTTTAAGAGCAGACAAAAGCTACTTTAGAGACAACTTAAATGGGATGAAAAAAATTTCTGTTCGAGAATGGCAAGGTAAAAAGATTGTAAAAGAGTTGACTAATAAACAGGCATATGTGCATATTGATCCAACAATGCTATTAACTTCTCAAGAATGGAGAGAACTGAGTCTTAAGGAAAACATAAGATGGTTACCTTCAAAAAAATTTATTTTAGTATACACTTTACGTGGAATGGATAGAGCCAAGAAAGAGGAGATAAGTAATTTTGCTGAAAATAAGAATTATGAAATTCTTTCAATAATGGGAGATTCGATTGATGAAAAAAGCCAAATACTTACTGTAATTCAATTTGTTCAGGCGATTGACAGGGCTGAGCTTGTTGTAACTGACTCTTTTCACGGGGCTGTTTTTTCGATAATTTTGAATACGCCATTCCAAGTTCTGGAACGTAGAACGGGTAATATGAATTCTAGGCTAGAAACATTATTAGAAAAATTCAAACTAACTAAAAATTTAGATAGGGAGGGTTTGAGTTTCGATGATATATTAAATACAGATTTTACTGAAACGGATTCTGTTTTATCAAGTGAAAGAAAACAATCAAAAGAGTATCTTGATTGTTTTCTTGACAATAGGGTGACCAGCAATGAATAAAAGTTCCGAACGCAAGTTTGCAGTAGTGCTTTCATATACAAATATCATATTGAAAAACTTAATAGTTTTTCTTTATACCCCCTTTTTATTAAAATATTTAGGTCAATCTGAATATGGAATTTACCAGATGACTAATTCTGTTATTATGGGTTTAAGTGTTCTATCTATGGGTTTTTCGGGCTCATATGTTAGATTTTATATGAAGTTTAAAAACGCAAAAGACAAAAAATCTATTAATAACTTAAATGGAATGTATTTAATATTGTTCGTTGGAATTGCTCTGTTAAGTCTTATTATAGGATCGATATTGGTTATAAATACAAAAAGATTTTTTGGAGCTTCATTTACTGAAGAACAGGTTCAACAAACTCAATTATTAATGGGGATATTAGTTTTAAATATCGCTATCACATTTCCTTCAACAGTTTTCGATTGTAATATTCTGGCTAATGAGAAGTTAAAGTTTCAGCAAGGACGGCAGGTTGCTCAAACTATTGCAGTACCAATAATCAGTATTCCTCTAATAATTTTTGGAGCCGGTGCTGAAGCGATTGTGATTACTCAAACCATCACCACCATTATATTGTTGATTATGAATATCAATTTTGCTGTAACCAAATTGAACATGCGTTTTAGTTTTAAAAAAATACCATTAGATCTTCTTAAGGAAGTTTCGATTTTTTCGTTTTTTATTTTTTTATCTCAAGTAATTGACTTAGTAAATAATAACGTTCCTAGTTTTATTGTTGGAATGTTTCTTGGCGCTAAAGATGTAGCTGTATATTCTGTAGCTTCACAAATAAAGAATTTATTTTTTATGCTATCCGTGGGACTGTCTGGAGTATACGTTCCTCATATTAATGAGTTGGTGAGTTCTGGGACTACAAAAAACAAATTGTTACATTTAATGATTAAAGTCGGTAGACTTCAACTAATTCTTTTGACCTTCATTCTAGGGGGGTTCATTGCTATTGGTAAATTTTTTATAGTAACTTGGGCAGGAGAAGAAAATATTCAGGCTTATTATCTTTTGATATTAATGGTTTTGCCAGTGTTAGTTCCACTTAGCCAAAATGTAGGAATTGAGATACAAAGAGCTATGAACAGGCACTATTTTCGATCAATTGTTTATTCAATTTTTGCTTTAATCAATGTTGGCATTACTGTATTTTCAGTTATTAATTTTGGAATTTTAGGATCAATTTCTGGTTACATAATTGCTACTGTATGTGCAAATGGTATCGCTATGAATTGGTACTATCAGAAAAAAATGGGATTAGATATGGGTTTTTTTTGGAAAAGTATTGTGAATGTTTTTATTCCTTTCATCATAGCTACAACTATTGTGTTTACGATATCTAATATTATTGGAAATATAAATATAGTTACTTTCGTTTTATTAGGATTAATCTATTCTGTAATTTACATAGTCCTTTATCTGTGCATCAGTGCTACTGATTTTGAATTAAGTAATATAAAAAAAATGATTAATTATGTAAAGAGATAATTTAGTTTTAAGGAGAGATACTAGTGGAGAAATATTATACAGATGAAAAGAATGCTCAAATAGTAATAGCACTTTTAAAAAAGCATGGAATTAACCAGATTATTGCTTCTCCAGGAACAACTAATATACCAATTGTTGGTAGTGTACAAAATGATCCTTTTTTCACTGTTTTTTCTTCTGTAGACGAAAGATCAGCTGCTTACATGGCTTGTGGACTTGCTAGAGAAAGTGGGAAACCTGTTGTATTGACATGTACAGGTGCAACTGCATCTAGAAATTATCTTCCTGGTCTTACAGAAGCTTATTACAGTAAAATTCCTATAATTGCACTAACATCACTTAACGATTTACAGGATGTAGGAAATTTGAAGCCTCAAAATATTGACAGAAGTCAATTACCAAATGATGTTGTAAAGATGTCTGTTAATCTTCCAGTCGTTAATTCTTCTCAAGACTATTGGTTCGTAAATCATCAGGTGAATAGAGCCTTTTTAGAAACGACTCGTCACGGAGGTGGTCCTGTCCATATTAATTTAAATACTAATTATATGGCGACTTTTACTACTAAAGAACTTCCTAATGTTAATTACGTTCAAAGATTTTTTTCTCATAATCAAGAATTACCTCAGATTCCCGAAAATTCTAAAATTGGGATATTTATTGGAAGACATAAAAAGTTTACTAAAGAGGAAGAGCACCTGATTGATAAATTTTGTGAACAACACAATGGAGCAGTTTTTGGGGATAGAACAAATGGCTATAGTGGAAAGTATCTTCTGAATTCTTCATTAGGGGGAGTAAATTTAACTAGAAAACATGCTAAATTTTCTAGTTACGCACCAACATTAACTATTCATCTCGGTGAGGTTACAGGTGACTATTCAAGTATGGATACCTTTAATAAAAGTAATGGACCTGTTTGGAGAGTTTCCGAAGATGGTGAGTTAAGAGATACTTTTAAAAGACTTAGTTATGTATTTGAAATGAAAGAAAGTGTTTTTTTCAGCAATTACATTGGAGAACACTGTGATACTAAAAACATTTCTTTTTTTGAAACATGGAGGAAGTATATATCATCATTACGCAACTCAATTCCGGAATTACCTTTTGCTAACTCTTGGATTGCACAAAAAACAATACCCGAGATACCAAAGAATTCTTTTATAAATTTTGGTATTTTGAATTCATTGAGAAATTGGAATTTTTATCCTATGGATTTGTCTATTCAAGTAGAATCAAATGTTGGCGGGTTTGGTATAGATGGATTACTTTCGACTACGTTGGGCGCTTCTTTAGTTGATAAGAAAAAATTATATTTTGTTGTATTGGGAGATCTAGCCTTTTTTTATGATGTAAATAGTTTAGGGAATAGACATTTAGGTAAAAATATAAGAATACTATTAATTAATAATGGTACGGGAACAGAGTTTAGAAACTCTTCTCATATTGGATCTCAGTTTGGTGAGCAATCTGATCAATTTATCGCCGCTGGAGGCCACTTTCAACAAAAATTCAATTCGAGTGTCAAAGGTCAATCTTTAGCTCAAGCATGGGCAACTACTATAGGATTTAAATATTACTCAGCAAAATCTAAGGATGAATATTTAAATATTTTGCCAAATTTTATGGAATCTGATACTGATACCCCAATTCTTGTGGAGGTATTTACCACTCCAAAGGATGAATCAGATTCTCTAGAGAAGATGGTTAGCTTAGATAAAGAATATTCATTGAAAGGAAAAGCTTATAATTTTTCTGAACGTATTTTGCCAAAGGAAAGCTTAAAAAAAATAAGAAGAAATTTGAAGAACTAGGAGAAAAAGATGGAATTCTTAAAAAAAATTAAAAATTTTTTTTTATCAATGAGACAAAAACAGAAAATACCGATTATCAAAGAATCATCTAAAGATAGTTTATTAAAAAATAGAACGGCTATGATTACTGGTGGTACAGGAGCAATAGGTCAAGCGATTGCAACTGCTTTTATTGAAAGTGGGGCTAAAGTTTATTTGATAGGAAGAAGTTCAGATAAGTTGAAAAGTGTATCTGATAGACTTGGTGATAATTGCGACTACTATCAAATGGATATTACAAATGTAAAAATGATGAAAGAGAATGCACTAGAATTATTAAGACTAGCTAATTATGAGATCGATATTCTTGTTAATAGTGCTGGAATCCTTACTAAAGAGCATTTTGGACATGTTTCAGAAAAAACTTGGGATGAGGTTATAGATACAAATTTAAAAGGTACCTTCTTTTTAAGTCAAATTGTCTCTAATCTTTGGATAGAAAAAGGTATAAAAGGGAATATTTTGAATATATCTTCGGGAAGTGGTCTAAAACCCGGTTGGACTCCTTATCAAATTTCAAAACAAGCCTTGGATTCAGCAACTATTGGTATGGCTCAGTTTCTCATTCCTTATGGCATCATAGTAAATTCAATAGCTCCTGGTCCAGTTTTTTCAAGCATGCAAGGTTTATCAGAAACAGATTCTATAGAAAGTTTTGAAAATCCTACTGGGCGCTTGGTTACGCCTGTTGAAATTGGTGAATGGGCCGTTTACATGGTTTCCGCCATTGGTCAATATGCTGTCGGAACTGTTATGCACTTAACTGGTGGAAATGGCATATTCCAAGTTGAAGATCGATAGTCATTTATCGAAATACTTAATAATAATGACTATGTATCTATAATAATACTTTTACTAGTTAATCTAGTTGTAATCTTTGAGTTTTTAGGGGGTTTTTATGAGAAAGGAACAATGGATAAATATCAGAGGGTTGGCTATTCTAAGTGTTATCATTATTCATACTACAACAATGAGATTTAATAGTAGCAGTATGCTGAATAATTGGATTAATCTTTTTTTTGATCAAGTTTCTAGATTTGCGGTTCCTGTATTTTTCATGTCCTCAGGATTTGGTTTAGGTTTAAAACATATGACAGAAACTAATATATTAAATTTTTACAAAAAGAGATTAAAGATAATTCCAGAGTACATATTCTGGTCAATTGTCTATTTTGTTTTCAGTTCTAACGATAAATCTCTTTCAAAATTATTAATAGATATTATCACTGGGAACGCGAGTGGTCAATTATATTTTGTAATTGTCCTAATTCAATTTTATTTACTGTTCCCTTTTATAAGAAGAATAGCAGTTAGGAAAATTGGTTTGCTAATTTTTTTTGTTATAACAGTGAGTTGCCAAATAATGTATCAGAGTGGATACAATTTTGAAACTTATACTATTTGGAATTGGCTTTTCTATTTTAATTTTGGAATATACTTAGCGAATAATCATAATCTATTAATGACAATTAAAAGAAAAAGTACTTTTATATTTTTGATTGGGACAATAGCCATTTTGTTTTCAGCAGGACTTTTTTTTGAATTTAGTGAAAGACCCATAAATTTAATAACTAGTACAATAAGACCCACAATGATTTTCTATTCGATCGGAATAATGAGTGTGTTTCTTATGAGGTTATCTAAACCGTTGAGTTTTTTTAGAACGCTTGATAAACATTCGTTAACTATATATTACGTTCACCTCCTTTTTTTAAAGGTACTTTTTCTTGTACTAGAAAAAGTGAAAGTAAACACTACTAATTTTTTCGTTTTAGTGATAGTAGCGCTCTTAACTGTTGGATTATCACTTGCTTTTTCAGTAATTTATGATGGCTACCGCGATAAGTTTATAGAATATATAAAAGGACTAAAATAATTTTTTATTATAGGTAATTAAAAAAAGAGGGTTGATCAAATGACAGAAAAGAAAAAGCGTAGGCGTGAAGGCGTCAAAAGAGCAAGCAGATCAAAAAAGATTTTCTTAACATTACTAGGAATCTTACTAGCGATCATCCTCGTAATCGTTGGTGTTGGTGCAAAAATGTATTATGATGTGAAGTCTACAGCGGATGATGCCTATGAGACGGTGAAGCGTAGCGGTTCTGAAAAGCGTCAGGTGAATTTATCTGAACAGGAACCGTTCAGTGTGTTACTTCTAGGAGTGGACACGGGCGCGCTCGGTCGTACCGAGCAAGGTCGCTCGGATACGATGATGGTGGCGACGGTGAATCCGTCAACGAATGAGTCTTTATTAGTAAGTTTGCCTCGGGATACGTATGCGGAGATTGTTGGCCATAATACGGAAGATAAGATTAATCATGCGTATGCCTTTGGCGGAGCTGCGATGTCGATGGATACGGTAGAGAAGTTAGTGGATATTCCGATTAATCACTATATCACGATTAATATGGAAGGCATTGAGGCTTTAGTTGATGCGGTTGGCGGGATTGAGGTTAATAATCCTTTTGAGTTTACGTATGAGGGAACGACTTTTCCGAAGGGGTCTCAGGAGCTTGATGGTGAGCTGGCCTTGAAGTATTCGCGGATGCGTTATGATGATCCGAATGGAGACTATGGTCGTCAGGAACGGCAGCGCCAGATTATTACAGGCGTCTCGAAGAAGGTGTTAAGTACAAATGGCTTGACGAATTACCAATCGATCTTAACAACGATGGGTGAAAATGTGAAGACGGACTTGAGCTTTACGGATATGCGGACATTGATGGGTGACTATCGTGGGGCGTTTGGCAATATTAAATCGGATCAAATGAAGGGTGAAGGCTTTATGCAAGATGGAGTTTCTTATCAACGAATCGATCCGACTGAGTTGAAGCGCGTGCAGGATGAATTGAAGGCGCAATTAAAATAAAGTTGATAGAAAAATCCAAGATAAGAATATCATCGAATATTCTGTTTTGGATTTTTTTAATTGATTGCTACTCGATTGCAGCACAGCTGATAATTTTTTAGTCATAATCATGAATTTTTTGTTTGATAATAAAGAACTATTTGCAATAGAAATATTTGACGGGGAAACTTATTTTTTTTGGATTTTTCGAAAGAGATTATGAAGCAACTAATGATTAATAAGATATAAATAGTTTTTATTTGTTTTCGTTAACAAAGAATTAATTTGTCTATTATTTTATATCGGTAAAACGAAAATATGAAAAATATTGTCTTTTTGTTTAATAAAAAGTATACTTAAATCATCAAAATATTATTTTTGATGATTTTTTGTTTGTCATTTTTTAGTAAAGGAGGTATGTAGATGAAGAAAATTGTAAGTGGGTTCATTGCACTCATTGCGGTGATTTTATTTGTGGGGCCTAGTGCTCAAGCGGATGGTGCGATTACTGCGGATGAGCAAAGAATTTTGTCGGAACTGGACAAAGGTGTAACTGTGGGCGGAAAGACGTTCAATATTGGCGCATCTGAACGTGCGCAAGCAGAAAACTTTTTGAAGCAGAATGATGTGTCTGCGGATAAGGTGAATGTGGTGGTTGAACAGATTCAGAGTGCTCGTGCTTTAGTTGAAGCGTCAGGTCTTGATGTATCAAACATCCATTCGATCGAAGCATTGATTAAGGCGTTGCCGCTGAACACTAAGAACCAATTGAAGGATATGATCACCAAAGCGGCGAATACCCTTGGGCTGACAATTACCTTCTACCCTGGAGGCTATTCTATTACTCAGCCGGGCTCTGGTTCAGCCGGTTCAACAAGTTCAGGTAGCACTGTTTACACATCAGGTGGTGCTGTGAAGCAGACAGGCGTGACCTATTTGTCTAGCGCGATTTCCTTCGCAAGTTTACTACTCGTTGCAGCAGGTGCATTTGTAGTAGGACGTAAAAAGTTTGCCTAGGTCTTCAAGCTTGAAGAGGGTTGGAGTGACTTTAGTCGCTCCAATCATCTTTCTGGTTATCGGCTATTCTTTGATTTATGTAATAGGAAAACCTGTCATACAATTTGTGACTTCTTCTATCCAACTGTTTTTATTAACGGACACTCCTAACTTTGAGACTACGAAACAGTCATTTACGGCTGTGGACAATAAAAAGATCGCAACGAATGCGAGAAATGAACTGCCATCGAGTAAGATTGATTATCCGGTAGGCGGGCAGCTTTATGGGAAAGTGAAGATAGAAAAACTGCAATTGAATGTTCCTTTATATTTTGGAGATACCGAAGAAATTTTGCGTGAAGGTGCGGGGCAATTTATGGGTTCTGTTTATCCTGGGGAATTGGGAACATCGTTGATCGGCGGACACAATGTCGATGACTTTGGCAAGTTGGGTGCGGCACAGGTTGGCGATGAGATTACACTCCAAACAACCTATGGAAATTATGTCTATCGCATCAATCAAATTGAAGTACGAGATAAGAAGGATAAAGAAATCAATGACATGATCTATCAGCGCAATGATCGGCGAGTGATTCTTTATACCTGTTATCCAATTGATAGCTTGGGATTAACCAATGAACGGTTATTTGCCATCGGAGAATTTGTCTCTGGGCCGATGATCAATGGCAATGAGTAATGGTAATTATCAAAAAAACGATCGCAGAATAAGGAGGAAGCAACGACAATGAATCATATGAGACGAACTATTCCCCGATGGATTTTGGCCTTTATCGGGTCCTTGCTTCTTTTTGCGACGTTGGCTTTGGTGTGTATCCGCATGACGTTGTTCAATCAGGATTTTATGATCCAACAGGTTCGCCGGACGGGGTACGTTGAGACGATTTGCAAGGATATGACAGAAAGTATTCAAGACTTAGGGCGGGGTAGTAATATTCCTCCTGAAGTCTTGGCAGATGTTGTTCCTAAAGAGATGGTTTCGTCAAATGTTGAGAATTATATTCGAAGTATTTATCAGGAAATTCCTTTTGAGCTTCAAGGGGAGAATCTGATTAAAGAAAATATTCTCAAAAATGTCGATCTGTATGCAAAACAGAAGAATTACACGATTGATGACGCGACACACACGAATTTGAATAGTTTAGCAGAGAGTGCAACTAAGAATTATTCTTCCTATATTGAGATTCCATATTTACTGGAGTACGGGAAGAAGGTCATGAGCTTTCGTTCTTCGTTAAATCTGATTTTGATTTTGGTGGCAGTCGCTGCATTGTTTATTTTTCTAGGATTAATCATGATGGTCAAAATGAAGCATCAACGTATGCGCTGGAGCAGTATTGTCTTTTTTGGCGCGGGGCTGATGTTAATCGTCTTGCCAGCAGCGATTTATTTTAGCGGTGTGATTAATCGTTTAGGGATTATGTCTGAAGGCTTGTATCGTTTTGTGACGCAATATATTACGGCGTTTGATCTGAGTTTTGTTTTTGCGGGACTGGGTTCAACGGTTCTGGCGATTCTACTGGTGCTTATCAGTGAACGGTTTCGTCGTAAGAAAATACTTAAGGTTCGTTAGTGAGGGGAAAAGTGATGGAAGAGACAATCAGCTTAGTAGAATTAATTCAAATTTTAAAGAAGAAGGCATTATTGATCATCATGACCACGATCGCGGGGATTGGACTGGCGGCTGGGGTCACCTTTTTCATGCTCACTCCGATTTATGATTCAGCGGCGCAGCTGATCGTGCAAAATAAGCAGGCCGAGGGAACAGCGACCAATTTGCAAAATGATATCAATGGCAATGTGCTGTTAATCAATACATATAAAGATATGATCAAAGGAGATATCGTTATCGATGCGGTTCAAAAGGAGCTGCAAAAGGAATATCAATATACCTATAGTAATAACGAGTTGAAGGAGATCATTGAAGTGGAGCAGGCGCAAAATTCTCAAATGTTCCGTATTATCGCGAAATCTCCGGAACCGCGGAAGGCAGCAACGATCGCTAATGTGACCGCGGAAATATTTAAACAAAAAGCGGAGGATGTGTTGGAGGTCAGCAAGGTGACGATCACTTCAAAGGGCGTCGTTCCATCAAAAGCGATCTTTCCTAATAACAAACTGAATCTACTGATCGGTGCAGTCGTAGGGATGATGCTTGGTGTCGGATTAGCATTCTTAATTGAATTGTTCGATAAAACGGTTAAAGATGATCGGTTTATTGCTGAATCATTAGGTTTGCCAATTCTAGGTCAGGTATCTGAAATAAGTAAAAAGGATCTGTTCGAAAATCGTGGCGTGATTGTAAAAACGCCGGAGGAGACTCAGCGAATGGGTGCTCGGACAGTCAATACACGCAAACGTAAGCGTGTGTAGGAAACGATATTATTGAGAACTAGGAGAAGATAAGTAGATGGCGAAAAGAAAACAGATGGTCAATCCAGTTGATTTAATTGCTTCAATCAACCCTTTTTCTACAGCAGCAGAACAATACCGAAAAATTCGTACAAATATTGAATTTTCTTCAGCGGACAAAAAAATTAAATCGTTGGTTGTTACTTCATCAGGACCTTCAGAAGGAAAATCGACGACAGCGGCTAATTTAGCGATTGTGTTTGCGAATACAGGAAGTCGTGTGCTGCTGGTGGATGCGGACTTGCGACGGCCGAGTGTGGCGTTGAGCTTCAAGGTTCCTAATGTGAATGGGTTGAGCAATTATTTAACGGAAGGAAATTCCTCCAGCGGCAGCTTTCGTAAAGAGAGCACGTATCTGACACAAGGTAGCACGGCACTTGATAATCGGTTAATTGAAACTAGCACGGAGAATTTGTATATCATGCCAAGCGGTCCGATGCCGCCGAATCCTTCTGAACTGCTACGATCGAAAAAGATGCAGGAATTGGTAGATGTGTTGGAGGAATCCTTTGACTTAGTGATTTTTGATATGCCGCCGGTGGTGACAGTAACAGACGCGCAAATTCTATCTGCTTACGTGGACGGGACGATCCTAGTGATTCGGGAACGGGCGACCAAGAAGCAAGCCGTGATAGAAGCGAAAAAAATGCTGGATATGGTTCAGGCGAAAATCATCGGGGTCATTTACAACGGGAAGAAACAAGGCGACGACTCCTACTATTATTACGGTGCGGAAGGAACTAAGTGAGCAATAAATGATCGATCTACATAGTCACGTCTTGCCTGGGGTGGATGATGGCGCGCAAAATCTAGAGGATAGTCTGGAAATGATTCGCAAGGCGATTAGTCAGGGAATCACTCATCTGATGTGTACGCCCCATCACAACAACGGAAAGTATCACAATCCAGCAGACAAGATCATTCAACAGGTGGAAGCTTTACAAAAAGAAATTGACCAGCGGGGATTGAAGCTGACCTTGCTGGAAGGGCAAGAAGTTCGGTTAACGGAATACCTCTTGATGGAAATCGAGCGTGGAGAGCTCTTGTTTACGGATTTAGATGATACCTATTTATTGGTGGAACTGCCGACAAATGAGGTTCCGTTATATGCAGAGGAAGTCTTTTATCATTTGTTGAAGCAAGGGCATGTTCCGGTAATTGTTCATCCTGAAAGGAACACCGTTTTTCGCAGAGAACCCAATCGCTTGCTGCCATTTCTTGAAATGGGTGTGCTGACACAACTGACGGCCCCAAGTATCGTAGGTGTCTTCGGAGATGAGATCCAGCGAACGGCTAAACAAATGCTGGAGCACCAGATGCTGTATATGGTTGCTTCTGATGCCCACAGTTTGCGGCATCGGAACTTTTACATGAAGGAAGCCTACAAGGTGATTCAAAAAGTCGGCGGGAAAAAGATGGTAGCGGACATGCAGCAAATGGCTAGGGATTTGGTGAATGGTGATCCAGTCATGCGGCCGAAGTATCAAGCGATAAAGGAAAGACGGTTCAAGCTTTTTTAACTGGAATTATCCCAACTCGATAGTATTGAGAAATTGAGACTGTGATTGATAAAAGTACATCACAGTCTTTTTTTAATACCTTTCTTTAAGCTTTTCTTGTGACCTCTCCCTTTTTAATGAAGCTTTTGAGAAGTTTCGCTATAATTAGTTGCTATAGGAATCACGTTAAGGATTCACAGATAAAGTGATCGAGGAGGGGATTGTATGAAGAAAATCATCGCAGGTATCGTATCTTTTGTGGCAAGCTATGGAATGATTTACTATCTGGTCATGCCAACCTTGCAGAATTATCCCCGCTTGGACAGGATGGCGCAGCGATTTGAATATACGGATGAAGCTCTGTGGCTGTTCATCTTTTTGAGTTTATGGCTGTTCTATTGGCAGTGGGAGCAGCGCAAGCTATGGAACATATATTTGTATCTTTTTTATAGCTGCTACTTTTTATTGCTGTTTATCATGCTCTTCACGAAGGCGCGGGCGTATCACTCGTTTAACTTGAATCCCTTTGAGCTGTATTTAAACAATGGACAGCAGATCATTGAACTGATTTTGAATACTGCTTACTTTATCCCTTTAGGTTGTCTGTACGGACTGCGAGCGAAGCCGGTGGAGGCAGCGTTAATTGCCTTGATTACGATTATTGGGATTGAGACGATTCAATATGTTTTCTATATTGGTACGTTTGATATTTGGGATATCTTTACGAATTTTGCTGGATGTATGCTGGGATATTTCATTTCTACCTTAATAAAGAAACGAATGAATAATTTAGTACGAATTTAATGTTAATAGCAATAGGAAAACCACCTGTCAGATTTGTCTGATGGGTATTTTTTTGTGGAAAAAATTGATTGCGCTGGGATGCTCTGGTAATTTCAATCAAAATAGTTGTCTAGCGTTTATATTCATGTTAACTTACAATTAGTAAGTGAGGTGTGTGAAGATGGAATATCTTTATCAAGCAGGAAGACCAGAGGGAAAAAAGTTTATTTTGCTTCATGGAACGGGCGGCGATGAAACATCGTTAATTGAATTGGCCAAATACTTAGATGCCGATAGTACGATCTTATCCTTCCGCGGCAAGATCATAGAGGATGGCATGAATCGTTTCTTCAAACGCAATGGACTGAATCAATTTGATTTTGAAAGTTTAGAAAAGGAAACAGATAACCTATTGGAAGTGATCAAGGAGATCAGCGAAGAAAAAGCAATCCCCTTGGAGGAATGGATATTAGTCGGTTACTCAAATGGGGCAAATATCGCAGCGCATCTATTGCTGGAACGTGAAACGATGCTAAACAAAGGTGTCTTTTTCCATCCAATGTCATTAGAGGTCCACACCCAACCATTTCCTTTAATCGATAAAAAGATTTGGGTTTCTTATGGCGGAGACAATGATCCAATCGTTAGCGATGCTTCTTTTGCGAAATTAGTCGCGGCCTTTCGCGATCGCGATGCAGATATCACCGTTATTGAGACACCCCACGGTCATCAAATCTCGATGGACGAACTTCAAAACGCTCGCGAATGGCTGAAAGGGTAGTGACACTTTTTCGGATGTGGTAAAATGAATCGAAGGGGTGGCGCAATGGCAGATTCATTTGAATACAAGGGCTTGACCATAAAATCGACAGACTTGGCCTTCAGTGATGAAGAATTACAAAAATTATTGACCTTTGAAGGAGCGATCACACATGAACGCTTGAAGGGCTTCAATTTTCATTATTTTTTGATGCCTGAATACGACTTAAATGGTCTGTTGGCAAAACTCGGTGAGGCTGAACGTAAAGCAAAAAGGATATACTACATTACAGGACAGCTAGTCTCCAGCGATTTGAAAAACATGGCTGTAGATGGTTACTATATGCCGACAAACTGGGGCTTTATGCACGTAGATAGTCATAAATAAGAGGTGGAAGATGAATGCGCATCTTTCGCCTTTTATTTTTTGTACACAAAAGGTCTTTACCACACGTGGAGTTGAAAGGGATAAGTAGGATGCTAATCATTGTTTTAAGCCGGAAATTCTCCATTCATAGCAATCGTAGTAGTTTGTCGATTTTCTTTTGTTGATAACTTGGAGCACGGCTCGTTTCTGTGGAATTCGTTGGGAAAGTATCGGGATTTTCCACATTTTCCACATAATCCACAAGTGGATAACTAGATGGAACTGATTAAAAAGTTATGTAAGATTTCCTTGATGGAGCTAAGAAAAATATTCTCGAGTTTTTTTCAGAATGATGTTATTGTACTTGAACCAAAACTGTTTTTTTAGATATTGATAGAACTCCTCACCTAGAAACACCAAAATTAATTTTGATCCCATCGCTAAAACCACTATAAACTCTGTTAGTATATCCACATATTCTATGATAGAATGCAGACGGAATGAACGATAGCTAGGAGACAGGCCTATGTATACAAAAGAAGTTTTCAATAATAAGATGAACAGCTGGATCAACATTGATGCGGAAAATACAGACGAACTAAAGAATCTTTATCGGGATTATGGAATTGATCGTGAATTTGTGGATTATTCCTTAGACCGCAACGAACGTGCTCATTTAGATTATGATAAAGCAACGGATGTCCTGTTGCTGATTTTTAACGCACCGAATCGGCGCAAGATCGACAATCATTATGAGACAGTACCGATGACTTTTATCGTTGTAAATCGAACACTAATTACAGTGACCAATCAGCAAACGAAATATTTGTACTTTGAAATTAAAAATTATTTAGAAAAAAATCCCGAGAGCACGCTGTTTGAGCTGCTATTTGGCAGACTCTTCATTATCTCGGAGCAGTATTTCCCATTTGTCGAAGGAATGGATCGCGATCGCAAACGTATTAGTAATTTGTTAAAGGAAAAAACGACGAAGCAAAATTTGCTGCTGCTATCCGATTTAGAAACTGGAATTGTTTATTTTGTAACGGCTTCGCGGCAAAATGTGCTATTAGTGCAACAAATCAAAAGCCATGGTATCTATCGTCGCTTAAGTGATCAGGAAAAGGAACGTTTAGATGATGTCCTGATTGAAGCGCAGCAATTAGTGGAGATGACGAAGCTGTCATCGCAGATTTTACAGCAGCTTTCAGGCACTTATAACAATGTTTTGAATAATAACTTGAATGATACGATGCGTATTTTGACTGTTCTTTCGGTTCTTTTGACGATTCCTACGATCGTCTCGGGCTTTTTCGGAATGAACATGCCGCTACCATTGGAGCACAATGCTTTTGGCTGGATTATTACGATCATCGTTAGTCTCTTCTTGTGGTTTGGATTATCGTATGTTCTGCGGAAACTGATGAAATAATTCTAAAGTGACATAGACTCGAATTTAACAACTTAATAAAACAGGAGAAGAGAATGACACGATCTCTTTTTCTGACATTAAAATCCGTTTGGTTTATAAGCTAAACAAGGATTATGTATAGAAAAATCTTTGACAACCGCTAATTGAACAAATTATTATAGTGATACCTAAACTTGACTTTAAGTTAAGAAGCGGAATAGAAAGAGGTAAAATAATGTATACTATTGGTCAAGTTTCTCAAATGTTTGATTTACCAGTATCTACGCTGAGGTATTATGATAAAGAAGGTTTGTTTCCAGACATTCAGCGAGTATCTGGCATTCGCAAATTTTCAGACAGTGAATTAGAAGCTCTTAGAGTTATTGAATGTCTAAAGAAATCTGGTTTAGAAATCAAGGATATCAAACAATTCATGGAATGGAGCAAGCAAGGAAGTCAGACTTTTGAAGTACGCAGGGAACTTTTTGAGAAACAAAAAGCAGCAGTTGAAGAAGAAATCGCCAAGTTGAATAAAGTACTCGATATGATTCACTACAAGTGTTGGTATTATGATGAAGCCATGAAGTTTGGCAATGAAGAACGGCTCAAAAACCTTACACCGGAGGAGCTGCCTGAAGCAATCAAGCCTCATTATGAACGATCTCACTAAGAATCAATCAAGCTAAACGGACACTGTTTCCTTTTTTAGAAGGAACATGTCCGTTTTTTTATGGAAAAAAAATATTTTGAATAAACGGACATTTTTAAGGTAAAAGATGATACCTTATGAAGTGGTTAGTGCAATGAGTATATCAGTTATTAACGATAAAGTTGCTTTACTATACTTTATTTTTTACTCGAAGGCACTCTATATCCTATAAAATATGGATTTTTTGCACTAGAGTAAGTGCAATCATTTCATATTGTTGAATGAGAAATAAATGACTATAGTTAAACGTGTAAGGAGAGAGCATCATGCAGCAGATTACGAAACGACAGATCCAAGTATTGCTTCAATTGCTTGAGGATTCGCAACCGGTGACTACAAAGGAATTGGCTGCTCAGCAAAATGTAAGCGTGCGCACAATAAAATATGATTTGGACACGATTCGTTTGTGGCTAAAGGCGCGAAATCAGGATTTGACAAGTAAAAGAAGCCAAGGTGTTTGGTTGACACTAAGCGATTCTGAACGAATCAAGCTGAAAAGTGAGCTGATGGATGTTGACCGTCTGGAATTGTATGCCGATCAAACCTTGCGACTGGACCGCCTAAGTATTTTTTTGATGCTGACAAATCAAGCAATCACCTCTTTTGAATTGGCGGAGCGTTTGATGGTCAGCAAGGATACGGTTCTTAACGACTTGGAGGTTTTAGAAAAACGTCTAACTGATCAGGGAATGACGCTTGAACGTTTGTCCCGCAAAGGTTTTTTGATCACAGGTCCTGAGCATCAGGTTCGATTGTTGATTGAAGAAGTACTGCAAAAGGACTTAACCGATTATGACATCTACAAAATTATGGATTTACTTTTACAGAGTGAAAAAAAGGAAGGCTATGAGCTTTATTCAGCCAAAGGCACAGCTTTTCAAGAAGTTTTTAATCAGGTTCTTGCGGACATGCGCCAGTTATTGAAGCAGATCGATACGGCGGAGTTAAATTACGCGGAACTGCTGAACATGCTGATTCGAGTAGCGATCGCCACAATACGACTGCAAAATGAATATACGATTGGCCGTTATCAATTGCTGAATGATCCAAAAGAGCATCAGGAACTCTCTTACTTATTGATGCAACAGGTCTTTGCACATTACCAGCTGCCGCTATTTGAGGATGAATATCGCTACATCTACAGCGATACCTTCGAAAATGATCTGCAGCAGGATGTGATGGTGTTGACCGAGAATCTGATTCAGAAGGTGAGTAAAAAGATCAACTATTCCTTTTTCAATGATCCACAGCTACTGAATAATCTCTATGCACATTTATCGATGCGATTATCTCGTAAACAAAAATTCGTCAATGAATACAATCCGTTCAAGGATGACATCAAGGCAAAGTATCCTGAGCTGTTCGATGCGATTGAAATGGTCGTTCGACGTGAGATTCGAGGAAAAAGCTTGCTGATCAATGATTCGTTTATTGCTTATATCGCCTTGCACTTTCTCGTATCTTATGAAAAGGCGGCTGACATGCGCAGTGTTCGGGCGGTCTATGTTTGCTCTACTGGCTTAGGCGTAACGAGTTTGATTAAGCAGAAAATATCAGAAGAGCTTTCGAATATCGAAATCGCAGCGTTTGCTTCGGTGCTGAATGCAAAGGAAGTCATTAAGCAAAAAGAGCCTGAATTAGTCATCAGCATTTTTCCAATTGAAGGAATAGATTGCGAGTTTATCAAAGTGCACCCGTTACCGACGAAGCAGGATTTGGAAAAGATTCAACAAGCAGTCAAAAAAATCCTGAGCCAAACACCGCAACACGGTGTCAGAAAAGTGAGATGGGAGCCGGCAGGAAATCGAACGTCATTAGAAGATTTCAGTAAGGAATTGATTTTACAGGCATACACAATTTACGAAAAGCTATTGCTCCTATTCCAAGAGCAGCTAAACCAAGAGTATCGTGAAGCGTTCTTATTGCATGTCTTTCTAATGGTCCATCGAATTACCTTTGATCAGCAATATATGATGGAAGGAAACAAAGTGGATGAAGTGTTACCGACTTCTACATCATACAACAAACAGATCGAGGAGCTGTTTGCCGAACACAACTTAGCGATTAATCAATCAGAAATCACAGCACTATTTGCGTATATCAAAGGAGGAAATGAATGACCGTGACTGGAGAAGCGTTACAAATTATATCAACCAGCGAATATCAACAAGAATTAGAAGAATTGATTGATTGGTTAAAAAAAGAACTTACATTAGTGAAAATTGAACCTACTGAGCTGCAATGGACAATTTTAATCAATCATTTGAATGAAATGTTAAAGCGTTCAAAGGAACAGGAAACAATTCCAGAGGTTGACCCGGAAATGTTCAGTGAAGTATCAAAAGAAGCATTGCAGTTAGCAGACGGCGTTGTAAGAAAAATCGATAATTTGTCTCAAGATGAGATGTATGTTTTATCGATCCATTTTGAAACAGCCAAACAAAATGAACTTTAGGAGGAAATATAAATGATCACAGTAGTAATTGCAGACCGTATGGGCAAAGGACAAAACGTAGCAAAAGGGGTAGAAGCAGCAGGCGCACGAGCAGTCGTTGTTCCAGGAATGGGCGCAGATATGCGTTTAGGCGATGTGATGCAGCAGGAAAATGCGGATATGGGTATTTCATTTTGCGGCAGCGGTGGCGCAGGAGCATTGACTGCCTCAACAAAATATGGCTATCCAGAACGTCATGGCATGCGTTCAATCGAAGAAGGAGTCACGGCGATTAATGACGGAAAAACTGTCTTAGGCTTCGGCTTTATGGATCAAGAAGAATTAGGCAAACGTCTAGTAGAAGCCTTTGAAAAGAAACACAATTAGGAGATGAGTAAATGAGTATTCAAGATTGCCAACAAGTCATCGTGACAGTCGAAGGCGAAGGGGATTCTAAGCAGCACGCGTTTGCTAGTGCGCTGGGTCAAATCCAAAAGAAGATGATGCAGGAATCAGAAGTGATTTTACGAATTGAACCGATTGAAGTAGAAGTGATTAAAGCGATCGAAAAGACGTATAAGGAACGCTTTCTCTTTTTCTTCTTTCCAAGAAAAAGAACGAGCTATCATGTGGAATTGGAAGTAACGGTCAGTGTAACAACGCTTCAAGTTGGTGAAGTAGAATTTACCAAGGAAATGACAGATGATCCTGATGGTATTCAAATTCCTGTTATTTCCAAAAAAATATAAGGAAAAATAGAAAGGAAGTAAAGAAGTGGAGTTTACAGTTATCTTAATTAAATCAATTATCATTGGCGGCTTGCTTGGGTTTTCAGCTTCAATGGGAGCAGCGCGGATGTTTCATGCTCCAAGTACGCAGGGCTTGGGAGCCTTTCGTACATTAGGAGAAATGAACGCGTGTATGGGAGATCCAGCATCGCATTTCTCATTTGGACTAGGCTTTTTCTTCAACGCTTGGGCTTCGACTGTTGGAGCAGGCGCATTTACACAGGATGTTACGCATCGGATTATTCCCAATTGGGCAGCTTCGGTCTTATTAGCGAAAAATAAAAATGTTTCAGAAACGATGCATGATCCTAGGAAAATGGGCTTTGTTGGTGCTGTTGTCGGAGCACTTGTTGTTGCATTTTTGAATTCAACTGCCGCAGCTATTCCAGAAGCTTTGCAGGTAACAGCTGTAGCCGTATTGGTCCCAGCGGCCACCACCTTGATTAATGTTGTTATGCCAGTCATTTTCTGGTTAGCTGCACTAGATGCAGGAAAACGTACGGGTTTCTGGGGCACGTTATTTGGCGGTATTGCACAATTGATTATGGGGAATGCCGTTCCTGGCGTGGTATTAGGTATCCTGATCGGTAAAGGCGTCGATGAAATCGGCTGGTCAAAAGTAACGAAGATGATGATGGGTGCAATCATCTTGCTATTTGTCTTGAGTGGTTTCTTCCGCGGGTTCGATTTACAAGTCTTGGAAAGCTTCAAACTACAAGCACCAAATTGGTTAGAAAATATCCATAAAATGCTTGGGTTGAGTTAAGGTATTTTTGAATTTTGAGTTAGTTAAAAAATTGTTGAAAAGAGTAGAAGATAGATTGAAACATGTGAAGAGAATCATATTTTTTACGGAAAAGTAATTCATTAATTAGGAGGGAAATACATGGATAACACAGAGGAATTGGAAAGGGAACAAGCAATGCTTTCTGAAGAGAAAAAAGCGAAAAGCTTCTGGTATGCGGATTGGGCATTTCCGATCACCGTAGGAATCATGGCAGCGGCGGTTTTTGCTGGGACTCATATGTATGTCGTACACGGAGTAGGAGCTTTTAATGAAGTGTCAATTGTTGCGATGTTGAAGGCAGGATTAGATGGCGGCTCATATGGAGCAGCGGCGGCATTTGGTGCAAGCTTTCTATTTGCACGTATTCTGGAAGGTTCTTTGGTAGGGATTCTGGATTTAGGCGGATCTATTTTAACGGGGATCGGTATCGGAATTCCGGCGATCTTCTTGAGTATGGGGATTCGTGCACCGATCGATAACTTTGCCTTGTCACTGATAACAGGTGCTGTTTTAGGGTTATTAGTTGGTGGCGTGATTATTTTGATTCGTAAGTTCACCATCAATCAGGCGAACTCAACCTTTGGTGCTGATGTGATGATGGGTGCTGGTAATTCTTCAGGACGTTTCTTAGGACCACTGATTATTTTGAGTGCTTGTGGTGCTTCAATTCCGATTGGGATCGGCGCAACATTGGGAGCATTAGGATTTTACGCTTGGAAAAAACCTATAGCTGGCGGTGCGATTCTTGGAGCGATGGTACTTGGTACGATCTTCCCAGTCGCATTGCAGTAGAAAGAAGGCCAAAGGATGTTTGATTTATTAGTCAAAAATGGGAAACGTATCAATGGGGAAAAAGTCGAAGTAGCAATCAAAGATGGTGTGATCTTAAATGTAGACACCACGATTGAATCTCCCGCTGAAAAAATAATCGATTTAGCAGGAGAGCATTATGTATCCGCTGGTTGGATTGATGATCATGTTCATTGTTATGAAAAAATGACGCTTTATTATGATTATCCGGATGAAATCGGCGTAACCAAAGGCGTGACAACCGTGATTGATGCTGGAACGACTGGTGCAGAAAATATTGGTGATTTTTATGAACTGGCTAAAAAGGTCAAGACCAATGTTTACGCACTAATTAATATTTCAAAATGGGGTATCGTTGAACAAGATGAACTAGCCGATTTGACGAAGATTCAGGCGGATCTTGTACATGATCGATTGGTTGAGCTTCCACAATTTATCGTAGGAATCAAAGCGCGAATGAGTAAGACCGTTATTGGTGAAAATGGGATTACACCGTTGGAATTAGCAAAAGATATTCAACGGAAAAATCAAAACCTGCCATTAATGATCCATATCGGGTCAGCGCCGCCAGAGCTGCAGGAAATATTAGCAGTATTGGATGAAGGTGATGTGTTGACTCATTGCTTTAACGGCAAACCAAATGGGATTTTGGACAAGGAGACAGATCAAATCAAGGATTTTGCTAAAGTAGGATATGAAAAAGGAATCGTTTTTGATATAGGCCACGGCACGGACAGTTTTAACTTTCACGTTGCAGAGACTGCGCTAAAAGCAGGTATCAAAGCCACATCAATTAGTACTGACATTTATCATCGCAATCGCGAAAATGGACCTGTCTACGATTTGGCAACAACAATGGAAAAGCTGCGTGTGGTAGGATATTCGTGGGAAGAGATTTTAGATAAGGTAACAAATGTACCGGCACACTATTTCCATTTAGAGAAAAAAGGTAAATTGGCAGCTGGGTATGATGCTGATTTAACGATTTTTGATTTGTCCAACGGAGAAAAGACATTGACCGATTCAAATGGCTTTACGCGTACTGCGAAGGAATTGATCAAACCAGTGAAAACGATTATTGGAGGCACCATTTATGACAATTAGTTATGACAAATTTGGCTTAAAGGAAGTTATCAATGCATCAGGAAAAATGACGATCCTCGGTGTATCGAAAGTATCAGAAAATGTTTTAGCAGCGCAGCGCTTTGGTGGAGAGCATTTCTTTGAGATGAGTGAATTATTTATTCAGACCGGCGCCTATCTGGCAAAGCTTTTAAAGGTTGAGGATGCGCAGATCGTATCTTCTGCATCAGCAGGCATCGCACAATCTGTCGCTGCGATTATTGGACAAGGCAGTTTGTATCATGCCTATCACCCTTATACCGATCGGATCAAAAAACGTGAGATTATTGTTCCTAAAGGACACAATGTCGATTATGGTACTCCTGTTGAAGTAATGGTGGAGCTAGGCGGCGGTGAAGTTGTTGAGGCGGGATATGCCAATGGCTGTTCAGCCGAACAAATAGAAATGATGATTACCGACAATACTGCAGCACTACTTTATATCAAGAGCCATCACACAGTACAAAAAAGTATGCTGACAGTCGCTGATGCTGCTGCAGTAGCAAAGAAGCATCAAGTGCCGTTGATCGTTGATGCGGCGGCGGAAGAAGACCTTTATAAATATACTCAAGCCGGAGCGGATTTGGTCATTTATTCAGGCGCCAAAGCGATTGAAGGCCCTAGCAGCGGATTGGTGATTGGCACAGCAAAATATATTGAATGGGTTCGTCTGCAGGGCAAAGGAATCGGTCGGGCTATGAAGATCGGCAAGGACAATATTTTAGGCTTCACGCAGGCTTTGGAGGATCGTTTACAAAATGGCAGCGAGTCAGGCGAATCGATGAAACAGCGTCTAATGCCTTTTATTGAAGAGCTTAATAAAATTGAAGGACTCGAAGCCAAAACTGTTCAAGATGGTGCTGGCAGAGACATTTATCGGGCCAGTGTAAAAGTCCAAAATAAACCGGCGACAGAAGTGATTAACGCGCTAAAAGTAGAAAATCCTGCGATCTATACACGAGAATATCAAGCCAATAATGGCATCATCGAATTTGATATCCGCGCTGTCAATGAGGAAGAACTAGGAAAGATCGTTACACGATTAAATGAAATCATGTAGAGATATCAAAACATATTATAAATTGAAGGAGCAAATTTAAATGTCTTTAACCCCAAATTACTATCAAGATCGTGTTTGTTTAAACGTCTTAGCCAACTCTGTCGAAAATGCTCGTGACTGTTACGAAGCGGCAGAAGGACACGTTGTTTTAGGAGTGCTGTCAAAAAATTATAACAGCGATGAAGCCGCGATTGAAGCGATGAAAGACTATCAGGAAGCAACAGAAAATGCGTTATCTGTCGGTCTTGGTGCCGGTGATCCAAATCAAAGCCAAATGGTTTCGCGGATTTCTGGCGTGCTGCAGCCACAGCATGTAAATCAAGTCTTCACAGGTGTCGGAACCTCCCGAGCGTTGTTAGACCAAGCGGACACAGTGATCAATGGATTGGTTTCTCCTTGCGGTAAAGTCGGCTATGTTAATATCGCGACCGGACCTTTGAGCTCTCAAACAGAAGAAGCCATCGTTCCAATTGAGACAGCCATCGCTTTATTAAAGGATATGGGCGGAAGCTCAGTGAAATATTTTCCAATGAAGGGCCTTGCTCATAAAGAAGAATACGAGGCAGTTGCAAAAGCCTGCACAGAAAATGATTTCTATTTAGAACCAACAGGCGGGATCGATTTGGAGAATTTTCAAGAGATCGTTAAAATCGCTTTAGATGCCGGGGTAAAAAAGGTTATTCCTCATGTTTACAGTTCGATTATTGATTCTGTGACGGGCGATACACGAGCAGAAGATGTCAAAGCTTTATTAGATATGGTAAAAGAGCTTCTTTAATAGAAGAAAGAATGCAGAGCTTATTATATTAGCACAACGCAAAAAGACGGGAATTCGAAGTTCCTGCCTTTTTGCGTTGTGTTTTCTGTGACGGAGATTATTTTTGCTCATCCCGCAGTTTTTTGATCTCATCAATCTTCAAACCAGTGAATTCTGCGATTTGTTCAAAGGAAAGGTTTGCCGCTAGCATTTTCCGAGCAATGGTACATTTTTCTTTTCTAAGTCCTTGTTCAATCCCTTCATCTCTCGCAGTTGAAAGTTCGGCATTTCGGATGGCTTCGGTTTTATTGATGTTCATAATCATCGTCTGTTCATCCTCCTTTAGCGAATAGAAATCGATTTTACGTTTGGCTTCTTTAAGATAGTTGGGAGCATCTGGTGTGACTTCGCCGGTTTTTAGAAAATGCTGCCAGTGGCAGGCTGCGCTGGTTTCCTTGATATTCTTATTGGTCAAGCTAAGGAAGCAGAGCATCAGCAATTGTCTGTTCTCTTGACCTATAAAGGGTTCGTGTGTCTGCTCATCTAGTAGACGGAAAATTCTCAGTGCCGCTTTTTCACGATCGAATAAATCAAAATCAACGACCTTGATTCCGTACACTGGTCGGAGCGCAGAAAAATTATTATTCTCGATAAATTCCACGGTTTTGGTATTGCCAAAGGGTGAGCAATAGGCCTCTGCCAGATAAAAAAGCGTGCGTTCGTTGAAATATTTATGCTTTTGAATCTGGCATTCAATCGTTGTACAGCTGCCATCATCTGCCGTGGCCAAGATATCCACTTCGGTCATTCGAAGCGTCAGTTCATCATAATTTTTCTTGTACGTATCAATATGGTAAGGAACTTTTGGTTTCAGAGTCATAAATTCCAGTCCTAATAAATCTTTGACGAAGGCTTTCAGAATGTGCGGAGAATCCTCAGAGGTCAGTAGCTTATTAAACAACAAATCGTTTGTCGGTAAATATTTTTCCATCGTATCATGCCTTTCTGACAACGTATTGAAAGGCTTTTCTCGCTTTTATTATAGAACGTGCGGGAAAAACTCTTCTATAGATAACATACGAATAAATCCTGTTTTTCCCGTAGATAACGAAAAGTATGAAATGGATTAATGTTAGAAGATTTTCTCGTATCCGAGATGAGCACAACCTATGAGAAGGTTTGACAGCGCTTCAAAAATGATGTAAGTTAAAAGACAACTTGATGAACAAGTTTTACATTTGTTCTTATCAGGGAAGAAAACCAGGAAATATTTTTTTTAGCGCAATTAGTGAATTTATGAACAAACGAATAGAGTAGGAGGAAACGGAATGATTGAAACTTTTGTATTTTCAAGTGAGAGTATTTTTTTACGAGAAGAAGATCAAACAAAGGTCCAGCAATTGCTAGATTATTTGAAAAGTCGAAAACAGCAAATCGGCATGGTTTTCTACGATCAAGAGATGATGAATCGAGTTTTACTGGAGCATCATCTGGCTGACTATTTAGATTTTTCGATCAACGGTGAAAAAGCTGAGACGGTTCCTCATGGATTAGTGGATTTTCTGCAGGTGGAGTTGGCGCATCAAAAGGTCAATTTCATCTCGAATTCCTTGAAACAGCTGCATGAAGCAAAGAAATTAGGCTTTAAACCATTGTACATTGCAGAAAATTGTGACAAAGCAACTGTGCCTTGTCAATCTTTCCGAGACTTCAATCAGCTGCACTTAGGAGTGATCGAAAGCCGCTTTGAGAAATTAATGTAATACCCAATCAATTCTTTACACAAGAGTTTTTGACAGTTTTTAAAAGCAAACTGTCGAAAACTCTTGTTTTGTTATTTCGGGGCATTAATACAGACAATAATTTGATTGATAATAAATTTCGTTTTTTTAAAATTAGAAACGCTCATCATTATTTCATATTAAAAATAATGATTTTGGGTAAAGGACGATGAGAGTTATTATTGCTTGATTTTCAAAAATAGTGGATCAAACTTTAAGTTGACAATCTTTTGTCAGCTGGTATAATCAAAAAATAAAATATTTTCCGAAAATTCTGAACAATTAAACTGTAAATGGCTAGTTTTAAAATTAGAATATATAGTTATTTTTTAACCATAATTTAAAAATCAAAAAGTAGGGAGTTAATTATTTTATGGAGAAAGAACTGCTAAGGGTCGAAGGACTTACAGTCAAATTTCGGACCTATAACGGAGAAGTGACTGCCGTAAATAATTTAGAGCTTCTATTAAATGAAAATGAAACATTGGGTATTGTTGGGGAAAGTGGTAGCGGAAAAAGTGTAACTTCTTTAAGCATCATGGGCCTATTAGATGAAGCAACCAGTACAGTTACGGGAAAAGCTCTATTTAGAGGTGAAGATTTGATTGCTATGAAAGAGAGGGAGAAACAGCATTTTCGCGGTAATCATTTAGCGATGATTTTTCAAGAACCAATGACTTCTTTGAATCCGCTTCATAAATGCGGAAAACAAATTGTCGAATCCATGTTGATCCATACGGATATCTCAAAGACAGATGCGAAGGAAAAAGCGATAGAATTGTTAAAGCTTGTAGGGATTCCCGCACCTGAGCAGCGTTTCAACGAATATCCTCATCAAATGTCCGGTGGGATGCGGCAGCGGGTAATGATTGCGATGGCGCTTGCTTGTGATCCGCAGCTTCTAATCGCAGATGAACCGACTACCGCATTAGATGTGACGATTCAAGCACAAATTTTAGAAGTTTTGAAGGAATTAAAGGAACGTCTCAAAATGGGGATCATTTTGATCACTCATGATTTAGGTGTGGTGTCAGAAATATGTGATCGCGTCGTTGTAATGTACACTGGAAAAGTTGTGGAACAGGGATTGATTCGCGAAATATTGGACAATCCCAAACATCCTTATACAGAAGGCTTAATTGCGGCAATTCCAACTATCAATGATAAAAAAGGGAAACTAAGCAGTATCGAGGGTATGGTTCCTCAATTAAATGAGATGCCGCAAGGTTGCAGCTTTCATCCTCGTTGTCCTTACGCGATGGCTATCTGCAAGGAGAAAAGGCCGGCAATTACAACTAGTGAAGATGGACGAAAAGTCCGTTGCTTTAAGTATTCGACAGAAGAAGAAACTGAGGTGACGACGTAAATGATGACGCAAGAACCGATTATTCAAATGGAGCACGTCAAACAATATTTTGAAATTCGCGACAGTAAAGGTAAAAAGGGAACGTTAAAAGCCGTTGATGATGTGACGTTAACAGTAAAAAAGGGTGAGACTTTCGGGATCGTCGGTGAAAGTGGTTGCGGGAAAAGCACGTTAGGTAAAACGATGTTGAATCTTGGGGCGATCACTGATGGAACGATTATTATTGATGGACAAGATGTTAGCGCTTTTAAGAATCGGAAAGAAAAAGTAGCTTTTGGTTCAAAGGTTCAACTCGTTTTCCAAGATCCGTCTGCTTGTTTAAATCCACGAAATAAAATCAAAGGTATTTTAGCTGAACCCTTCCAGATTCATCATAAAAAGGATATGACGAAGGCTGAAATTGAATCCGAGATTGATCGCTTATTAACGATGGTCGGATTAGCTCCCGAATACAAAAACCGTTATCCTCACGAGATGTCAGGAGGACAAAAACAGCGAATTGGAATCGCTCGCGCGTTAGCGTTAAAGCCGGAAATCATTATCTGTGACGAACCCGTTTCAGCGCTGGATGTGTCGATCCAAGCGCAGGTCATTAATTTGCTGGTAGAGTTGCAAGAACAGATGAATTTAACCTATTTCTTCATTTCTCATGATTTAGGAGTCGTTTATCATCTGTGTGATCGTATAGCCGTGATGTATTTAGGAAATATCGTAGAATTGGCGAATCGGGATGCTTTATATAATGATACGTTGCATCCTTACACAAAAGCCTTGATCTCAGCTGCACCGACGATTGATAAGGAAAAAATCGACCGGATCGTATTGACTGGTGACGTGCCAAGTCCAGCGAATCCGCCTAAGGGCTGTAAGTTCCATACCCGCTGTCCATTTGCGATGGAAAAATGTAAGACAGATATACCTGAATTATTGGAAGTAAAGGACAATCACTTTGTGGCATGTCATTTGCATAATAAAGAGGAGTAATTTTTAGTAAACATAAGGATGCCAGTCCAACTTTTGACAGGTCCTCAAAGTGGAGTGTGCAAAAAAAATTTCTGTGAAATAAAAGAATAGGGATCTAGTTGGATGGTATACGGCGTTTTAATCAGACTTAATTTTTCCTAGGAAAATTAAATACATTAGTAAAAACAAGGAGGAGTAAAAGGTATGAAAAAAAGGAAGTTGTTATGGAGCGTCATTTGTCTGGCAATGTTGACACTCGCTGGTTGTGGCGGCGGTGGCGATAGTACAGACGGGTCAAGTGATGGTGGCGGCAGTGCAGATGGCGATAAGACGTTGGTAGTCGGGATGGCATCTGATTTAAAGACTTTGGATCCTCACCATGGCTATGAAGTTTACGGGAATATGGTGTATTACGCAATGTATGATTATCTGTATCGTACCTATGAATCGTCAACCCCAGAGCCTTCATTAGCAGAATCTCACGAAATGGATGATTCACAAAAAGTCCATACCTTTAAAATCAAAGAAGGTGTAAAATTCTCAAGCGGAAATGACTTGACTTCTAAAGATGTGAAGTTCAGTGTGATGCGGACCAAAAATCTGAAGAGTAATACGACGCATCATACGGAAAATGTGGAAAGTGTCGAAACACCAGATGATTATACAGTGAAGTTTACGTTGAAGGAACCAGATGCAGCCTTCTTGTCAAAATTAGCGAATAACTCCTTTGCGATCGTTGATTCTGAAGTTGTCAAAGAACATGGCGGTACGGATGCAGAGGATGCTTCTTCGAAAGATACAGCTGAAAAATGGTTGAATTCAAATTCAGCAGGTTCAGGCGCTTATGTCTTGGACAAATGGAAACAAAACGAAGAACTTAGTTTAACGAAGAACAAGGAATACTGGGGCGAAGTGAAAAATGATAAAGTTATTTGTAAAGAAATCCCAGATGTGAACACACAGATTCAAATGTTGAAACAAGGGGACATTGATATTGCTTTAGGTATTGGTGTAGACAATGTCTCGCAATTAAAAGATCAAGAAGGCGTGAAGATCAAAAACTACGTTGGTTCAACAACTACCTTCCTATTAATGAACCAAGATGAAGAAATCGGCGGACCGATGGCCAATCCGAAAGTGCAGGAAGCCGTTCGTAAAGCGATCAATTATAAAGAATTATTGAAAATCTCTGGCGATAAAGCTGTGTTGCCGCTAGATATCGTGCCAAAAGGATTTACTGGCGCTTTAGAAAAGGATGAGGACTATCAGGACCTTGATGAAGCGAAGAAATTAATGGAAGAAGCTGGCTATAAAGATGGCTTCGAAGTGAAATTCACGGTTGCCAACTTTGATACAGAGGGGATGTCTTGGACGACTCTCGGTCAAAAAATCAAAGATGATCTAGAAAAAATCGGCATCAATGCCAAGATTGAAACATCTGAGATTGGGGTCGTGATCGATTCTTACCGTGAAGGAAAAGAAGCCTTCTTGCTAATGCATTGGCATCCAGACTATATGGAAATCAATAATCAGCTAGTCTTCTTACCAGGTGATACAGTCGGTGAGCGTGCGAAATGGACAGACACTTCAAATACGAAGATGGCAGAGTTGAAGCAAACAATTCAAACAGAATCAGATGAAGAAAAACGCGTTGCCGCATCAGAAGAGTTACAAAAATTACTGGCAGATAATATGCCATATGCTTTCTTAGTTCAGCATCCGAAAGTATTGGCTTATCGTGACAACTTAAAGGGCGTTAACTATTACGAAGTACAAAAAATCAATTTCCAAGATGTCAGTATCAACTAACCAAATAGCAAGGGGCAAAAGTGTATGAGGAATATGGCTAGATTTTTATTACGGCGCTTACTATTTGTCTGCTTTTTGATCATTGGGGTGACGTTCTTAGTATTTATGATCTCGCATCTCGTTCCCAGTGATCCGATTGCATCGAATATGAGTCCAAATGCGATGAGCGATCCTGCAGCAGTTGCGGCTTACAAAGCACGCTGGGGTTTGGACAAGCCGCTAATGGAACAATACTTTATTTATCTAAGTAATTTGTTGCGGGGAGATTTAGGAACTTCGATTCGCACCGGTAATCCTGTTATCAGTGATTTGAAACAGTTTTTCCCTGCGACTTTAGAACTATCCATCATGGCGATGCTGATCGCTGTTCTATTCGGGATCACATTTGGGATCATCTCTGCAGTCTATCGCAACAAGCCGTTTGATTATCTAGTTCGTACGATCTCAATCAGCGGGGTTTCGATCCCGAATTTCTGGTTCGCGTTAGTTATGCTGCTGTTGTTTTATTCCAAATGGCATTTGTTTCCTGGCGGCGGGCGAGTCAGTTCGCGAATCTCGGCACCGACAGGGGGAACGGGACTTTATGTCTGGGATGCCTTAACCAGTGGCAATTGGGCGTTATTCAATGACGCTCTCTCCCATTTGATTTTACCCGCGATCGTCCTTGGCTTCTTTACGATGGGGCTGATTTCCCGGCAGACGCGTTCGAATCTTTTGGAAGTTTCTTCATTAGACTATATCCGAACCGCTAAAGCGAAGGGACTTTCACAGCGTCAGATCGTTTTGCGCCATGCGCTAGGAAATGCTTTGATTCCTGTTATTACTGTTATGGGAATGGGGTTTAGCAACTTGTTAGGCGGAATGGTCTTTGTTGAAAAAATCTTTTCGTGGCCGGGAATTGGACAGTACGCGTATTTGTCCGCTACGACATTAGATTTTCCGGCAATCTGCGGCGTTTCATTATTGATCGCGATGATTAATGTGATACTGAATCTCGTGATTGACATTCTTTATGGGGTCATTGATCCGAGAGTGAGGTACAGCTAATGAAACGATTACTGAAACAAAAAAACTTTTTATTCAAATTAGGAATCGTTATTTGTGTGTTATGGGTGCTCATTGCAGTTCTTGCTCCGCTGATCGTACCACGGAATCCGTTGACACAAGATATGATGGAACGTTTTTTACCGCCGGGCTCAGCAGGCCATTTCTTAGGAACAGATGAGCTAGGGCGTGATGTATTTTCTCGTGTTTTGATGGGAAGTAGGGTGTCGATTACCGCAGGGGTGGTAACGGTCTGTATTACGATTGTTATCGGAACCATTTACGGCGGTATTGCTGGCTATGTTGGCGGAATCATCGATGATGTCATGATGCGTTTTGCGGAATTGATTGCTGCTTTCCCACCATTAATTTTAGCGATGGTGATTGCGGCGGCTTTAGGACCAAGTATTTTTAACTCTGTGCTGGCAATGACGATTATTTGGTGGCCCAATTATGCTCGACTGATGCGAAGTCTCGTGATTACGTTGAAGGAAAATGAGTACATCGTCGCCTCAAAAGTCTTAGGAGCAAGTCATTTACGCATCCTAGTCAAAGAAATTGTACCAAATGCGTTAGGCTCATTATTAGTTATGGCAACTCTGGATATTGGGAATGCGATTGTGACCTTCTCGGGACTAAGCTTTTTAGGCTTGGGAACACAACCGCCAACACCTGAATGGGGTTCGATGGTATCTGATGGTGTAAATAATATGAACTATTGGTGGATATCCACTTTCCCAGGTGTTGCAATCTTTTCTATGTCGATTGGCGCCAACTTTGTCGGTGACGGGTTACGAGATTACCTTGATCCAAAAATCAAAAATAAATAAACGAAGAAGCCTGTCTTGTGATTTTCATAGGATGGGCTTCTTTGCGGGAAGAATTAAGAAACTGGCTGCACTGATTCATAGGTATGATAAAAATACATTCTAATATATTCACCAAGTTGAGAAATCCCTAAAAGAAGTAAAAAAGCCGTTCAGCAATAATGTTAAGAAATTATAAATCACATATTCTTTTCTAAAAGAAATTATTTTATAAATGAAATATGATAAACTAATTATTGAATGAAACGTAAGTACTGAAAGGGAGAAGGTGAAGGATTTGGGAAGACATACGGATCCAAATGAAAAAAACAAAGGAAAATATGTCGTGGTCGGTCTGGCTGCGCTTCTATTGGCAGGGGGCGTATATTTTGGAGCGACGCGCATTTTAAATAATACAGCTGAAAAACCAAAGGAAGCAGTCACTGCTAGAGAAAGTCAATCATCGTCAAAAAAGGAATCTGCCGTAAGCAGCACAAAAAAGTCAGCAAAGAAACCAACAAAAAATAGTTCCGAGAAGAAAGAAAAAACGAAAAAAACAACGGAATCTTCAAAGAAAAAAACTAAGACCTCAAATTCAAGTGAAAAACAGGCAAGCTCTGAGAAAAAATCAACTTCAAAGGCTAAAAAGAAGACCGCTGCTAAACTAGATGCTTCAGCATTAACGCAAAGTGCGGGGAAAGTCTATTACGGTGTGCAATATTTGAAGAGCAAGCAGGAGTTTTCTAGTAATAATTCTGAACGAACGATTGCGGCGAATATTATCGAACTTTTCATTATGGATTATGCACTTGCTCAAAAAGATGGCAGCAATCAAGTAATTGAAGACAAACCGTTGAATGAGTGGTTAACGCCAATGATCCAACAAAATGATATCAATGCGACCAATGTTTTAATCGATCATTATGGAATGGGGAATATGAACAGCTATTTCAAGGATCAAGGATACCCTGACACATACATTGAACGCCGTATGGTGGATATCAATGTCCGAAGTACGGATAAGGATAATTACACTTCTTTGAATGATTGCATGAAATTGCTGAAAAAAATCTATGACGGTCGTGATAAAGAACCGCAAAAGACAATGTTAGATATTTTGAAGGGCCAAGTCATTCGCACAAAGATTCCTGCAAAACTGCCGAATAATATTACTGTAGCTAATATTACTGGTGAACAGCAAAATGTTGAAAATGATATCGGCATCGTTTTAACCAAAGATAATCCATTTGTGATTGTCATACTAACTAACGACGTTTCGGATATTGTAAAAACTAGGACAGCGATTTCGGAATTTAGTTTAGCAGCGACGAAGATTAAGGAATAAAACAGCTTCGTTATTTCTATACAATTAAATAGTTAAGAGAGTCAGTTTTGCTTTAAACAAAAAAAGCAGAGCTGGCTTTTTTTGTTAGATAAAAACATTAAGCAGACGACTTATATCCAACAGAGAATGTGAAAATCGTGTTAGTTATAAAACTAATTATAAAAATAAAAGATATTTTTTGAAAATAGCAATGATTCTTTTATTAATAAACAGAAGCCATTTTTCTTGTTTTGAAAATGTTTTCAAAGATTTCGTTGACAAAGAAGCGAAACGGATATATATTTGATTTGTGAATAGTACCAATGGTTCTTTTTTAGAACCAAAGGCTTTTTGGAAGGAGATGTTTTGTTTGATTGGTCTGTTAGTCGTTACACATGGGGATTTAGGAGAGTCGCTTTTAAAGTCAATTGCTATTATTGCGGGGGAAGTAAAGGGTTCTGCATCTGTTGGTTTGTATCATGGAGATAGTCCGGTTCGATTGAGGGAGGAGATTCAGGAGAAAGTAAAAAAATTAGATACAGGAGATGGCGTACTTGTCTTAGTAGATTTTTATGGGGGAACTCCTGGGAATGAAGTGATGAAGCTTTTAACGACAAATGAAATGAAAGTGCTTTCTGGAGTGAATATGGCAATGCTGCTGGAAATTGTTGTGAATCGTGAATTTTCGACAGATGTTGAGGCATTGGCTAAAACGGCTCTACAAAGCGGTAAAGAAAGTCTCCAAGATTTGAATGAAGTATATAACAATTTAATCGCAAAGGCAGGGGAATAATAATGAGTATTGTATTAGCAAGAATTGACGATCGTTTGATTCACGGCCAGGTTATGACTTCATGGCTTAATTACACTGGCGCTAATCGAATCATTATCGTGGATGATGAAACAGCAAATGATACATTTTTGAAGATGATCGTGACATCTGTCGCTCCAGCGAATATCAAAACAGAAGTCTTTAGCGTTCATGAAGGTGCCGAGACTATTAAACAGTTAGCAGCATCGGATAAAGTGATTCTTTTAGCTAAATCGCCTGAAGCATACGTTGAATTAATGAATCAAGGTATCGCATTGGAGAAAGTAAACATTGGCGGTATGGGTGCAAAAGAAGGCAGAACAAAATTTTATAAAAATATTTCTGCCTCTTCGGCAGAAAAAGCTAGTCTCAAAAAATTAATTGATACTGGAGCAACAGTGACTATCCAGATTATTGCCGAAGATAAAGCGATCGACGTAGCGAAGCTATTAACCTAGGGAGGGGTATTAATGAAAATTTCTTTTATTCAAGCAATTTTAATTGGAGTTGTTTACTATCTTGGGGTAACTGGAACACCTTGGCTGTCGTTATTGGGAAGTATTTCTTTTATGCAGAAACCTTTAGTTGCTGGAACCGTTGTAGGAATTATTTTAGGTGATCCAGTCCAAGGTGTCATTATTGGAGCTGCGATCCAATTGCCTTATATCGCTTTTATTTCAGCAGGTGGAACAGCACCGGTTGATCCTGGGTTGGCTGGGACTTTAGGAACAGCCTTAGCGATTGCATCGGGGGCTGATCCGCAAACTGCGGTAACCTTAGCTATGCCGATTGGACTATTAGGAACGGTTATCTGGGTCGCGCATATGACGATCGATGTTTTCTTTGTTCATATGGCAGATAAGGCAGCCGGTGAAGGTGATCTTGATCGGATCAATTTCTTACATGTAGTGCCGCCGCAAATCATTCTTTTCTTAATCAGTGTGATACCAGTAACCTTAGCTGCTTATTATGGCGCTGGGGCAGTAACGACCATTTTGGGGTACTTGGATGGCACACCGTTACATGTGCTCCAAGTAATCGGTGGATTATTACCAGCATTGGGGATTGCGATGAATTTACGTTCCATCAATCGTCCGAATACGATGCTGTTTTTCATTTTAGGGTTTGTCATGTCGATTTATATGGGTCTGGATGTTATTGTAATTGCTGTTTTAGGTGCGATTATTGCATATCTTTATACCATCACACCTAGAAATGAAATCGGCGGGTTTAGTTAGGAGGAAAAGAGATGGAGCAATCATTAGAAAATGAAAGTCAACAACCAAAAAAAGAATTATCGAAAAAGGATGTCACTCGTTCTTTTTGGCGCTGGACTTTTTTCAGTCATGCTAATTATAACTATGAGCGGTTAGAAGCAACGGGTCTTGTCCATTCGCTAAGTCCAATCATTAAAAAGCTTTATGCAGATGATCCGCAGGAATATCAAAATGCTCTGAAAAGACATATGGCCTTTTTTAATACAGAACCGCATTTTGGTGGAATTATTTGCGGCATGGTGATTGCAATGGAAGAAGACCGAGCAAATGGTGCGCCGATCACAGATGATGCCATCAATGGGATCAAGACTGGTTTGATGGGACCTTTTGCCGGGATCGGCGATACCTTGTGGCAAGGAACATTGACACCTATTCTTTTAGCCTTTGGTGTCAGCCTGGGGGCTGAAGGAAATTTGATGGGTCCAGTTGTCTATGGGCTTTTGATGTTTGGCATCATGTTTTCTCTAGCTTATTTTGTTTGGATGCAGGGATACAAGATGGGGAAAGCTGGGATCGAAAAAATCTTAAGCAGTAATATTTTGCAGTATTTAATCACTGGAGCATCGGCAATGGGAGCGATTGTTTTAGGAGCTTTGACAGCCAACTTTGTTTCTGTTTCTTCTCCTTTTGTGATCAAAGTCGGAGCCGTGAAGCTGGGATTACAAGAAGACATTCTCGATAAATTATTCAAAGGTATCTTACCTCTGGGGATTACCTTGCTGACCTTATACCTGCTAAAAAACAGGAAAATGAAGTCAACGAGAGTAATGCTGGTCTTAGTGGCTATTGGGGTATTATTTGGAGCATTTAATATATTCTAGTCAATTGTTAGGAAGGGGATAGAAATGAAGACAGCAGTTTTTTACGGAATTGAGGATTTGAGAATTGAGGAGTGTCCGTTACCGGAAGTATCTGAAAATAAAATTTTAATAAAAATTGAGGCCTGTGCGCTTTGTACTTGGGAGCAGCGAGTATATACAGGAGTAAAAAAAGTTGATTATCCATTTATTGGCGGACATGAGATAGCAGCAGAAATTGTTGCGCTAGGAAATAAAATTGATCCGACAAAATGGCAGATTGGCGATAAAGTTGTATTTGGTACCAACCTTGCTTGTGGAGACTGTGATTTTTGTAAGAGCGGCGAGGAACAAAATTGTATCGATTTCAATCATAGCAAGCATCTTGAAGGTCTTCCGCATAAGGGGATGGGAGGACTATCAGAATATATACTGGTAGAGCCGAAGCATCTTTTTCATTATTTTGGCGTAACGCCCGAAGAAGCGGCTTTAACCGAACCATTGTCATGCGTGGTTCATAGTTGCGAGACTGCCAATATTCAATATGGAGATTTGGTCGTAGTGATCGGCTGCGGCATCATGGGATTATTACATGTTGCATTGGCTGTGAAAAGCGGCGCGCGCGTGCTTGCTTGTGATCTAAATCCAGAACGTTTGGAACTGGCTAAAAAAATTGGGGCTCACTATATTATTGATTCTTCTAAAGAAGATCTTTTAGCGAAGGTCAAAGAAATTAGTCATAATCTGGGCGCGAATGTAGTTTTCGATACGACGCCGATTCATAGTGTAGCAGAAGAATCAGTGGAGCTGGTGTCGAATACTGGTAAAGTGATTCTTTACTCATCCTTCTATCCAGATGAGCCTGTTAGCTTTAGTCCTGACAAGCTGCATAAAGGCGGTTATTCGATCGCTGGTACAGCTAATTCTAACAGTCGTGATTTTGTTCGGGCGTCTAGAATGATCAGTGAAAGAGTTATAGATATGCGACCGTTTATCAGTGAAATCATTCCTTTTGAAGAGGTTGTAGCAGGTTTTGAATCAGCGATTAAGGGTGATAAATATCGTGTAGTAATAAAATTTTAGCTATACAATAAAAAAAGGAATATTGGCAACTATAGTATGATAGGTAGTTGTATAAAAAATCAGTTATAATCAATAGTGAAACGTTAGTTGATCAGATAATTATTTATTATGTAGCTGCCTGTCTGTTTTGATAGATCTCCCTATCCAAGACAAGACGAGTGAAGGGAGGATTATTAAGTGGAAGAATTTATTCCAAAGTATAAAAAAATCAGCGATGATATTCAAAATTTAGCCAAAGTGTTGAGCGGACAAGGAAAACCGCTTCCCAGTGAACGAAAGCTATCAGAAACCTTTGAGGTGAGCAGAACGACAATTAAGCGTGCTTTAGAGTCACTGGAAAGACAAGGCATTGTTACTTATATAGAAGGAAAAGGATATATTATTCCCAATCGAGATGTAAAGATTGTTTCAAGTATGCATATTTCTGGGTTTTATGAGGACATTGTTTCACGTAAAAAGAAAATTAGTTCTAAAGTGTTGAAAAAAAACGTGATTCAAGCAGATCAAAAGTTAAGTAAGGAATTGAAGATAGCGGAAAATGAGTACGTTTTCTATCTTTTGCGCTTACGGAGTGTCGATGGCGCGGTGTATTCCTTATCTGAAAGTTTTATTCCCCTCAATCGCTGCCCGGAGATTGGTTCCTTTGATTTAACAGATAAATCTCTTTGGAAGGTTTTAAATCAATTTGGAATCTATCCGGAAATCGTTAGTCAACGAGTGAATGCTCGGATGGCGAATTACTCAGAGATTGAATATTTGAATATTTCTAATCCTGCAGTGGTCATGGTTGTAAACAACATGGCCTATTGGGATGGTAAACCGATTGAACTTTCCTATGTCTATACGGATGTTTTCTCAACAAATCTTGAATATCGTTTTAGTAAATAAAACGAGGAGGAAGATTCATGTTAGTAACATTGAGTGAGCTTTTAAAAGATGCGAAAGAAGAAAAATATGCAGTTGGGGCGTTTAATGTACCGAACCTCGAAGCAATCCGCGGGGTCATTCAAGCAGCGGAGGAACTTGAGTCTCCGGTTATTCTGCAGCACGCCGAGGTACATGAAAATTTGATTGGCTTGGAAGAAATTGGACCCATTATGCTTCAGTATGCTAAGGCGGCGAAGGTACCTGTAGCAGTGCATTTAGACCATGGAGCCTCCTATGAAATGTGCGTCAAGGCGATTCGATTGGGTTTTACTTCGGTCATGTATGATGCCTCTAGCAAAGAATATGAATTAAACTTGGAAGAAACGAAAGAAATTGTGAAAATCGCTCACGCAGCTGGTGTTAGTGTTGAGGCGGAACTAGGACATATTTTCACCTCAGCTGTTGGTGGCGGTGAAGGACGAGGCTCAGACTCTAGCGATGATTACGAGGACTTGGAGGATGTCTATACCGATCCTGATTTGGCTCGGAAATTTGTTGAAGCAACTGGTGTTGATTGCTTGGCTATTGGTTTTGGGACTGTTCACGGCATTTATTTGAAAGAACCGAAGCTTGACTTAAATCGAATTCTGCAAATCAAAGAAAAAATCGATGTACCTTTTGTCATGCATGGCGGGTCAGGTGTATCCGAAGAAAATTATCGAACAGCAATAAAAAATGGTATATGTAAAATCAACTATTACACCTATATGAACAAAGCAGCTGGCAAGGCTGTTCAAGAGTGTTTGGAAAACAATACAGAAGACGCTGTTTTCTTTGATGAGCTGTCACTAAAGGCTACTGCAGCAATGAAGGACAATGTAAAAGCCGCGATGGAAATTTTTATGAAGCCATAGCTTTTCAATGAAATGAATGATGGAGGGGAGAAGATGGAAAGGATAGTTGCATCGATTATGTGTGGAAATCAGTTGACACTAGGACAGGAGCTGCAGAATATACGCGCTGCTGGGATTGACTGGCTCCATTGTGATGTGATGGATGGTGTTTATGTAAATAACTTGGCGATGGCTCCTTATGTATTGGAACCGATTATTCAGACAGGAAAATTTACCACCGATATTCATTTAGCCTGTGTGACTCCAGAAAAGTATATTGAAATGTTTGCACCACTGAAACCAGATTTTCTTACATTCCACATTGAAACAACAGAAGAGCCTGAGAGATTAATACAAAGAATTCATGACTTGGGAATAAAAGTGGGGATTGCTATCAATCCTGAAACCCCAATAGAAAGTCTATTTCCTTACCTTGATGTCATTGAACTGATTCTGGTAATGACTGTAAATCCTGGATTTGCGGGTCAAACGTTTCAACAGAATGTTTTAGAAAAACTCAAAAGCTTGAATCAGCAGCTAAAAATGAAACCAAACAAACCCTTGATAGAAGTAGATGGCAATATCCATTCAGAAACAGCTGCTGCTATCAGTAAAATCGGTGCGGATCTCTATGTCGTTGGAACATCTGCACTTTTCAATGATCAACCAGGTTCCTATACGGAAAAAGTGATGACGTTGAAGCAAAGTTTTGTTACAACAGAAAAAGCGTAAACATGTTCTCACCTTAAGATTTTTTAGGTGAGATTTTTTGTCTATACAGATTATTTTAGCCGTGTTAACCTTTTATTATTGAAAATCATAAGAAGCATGTAAAGATTGGATAGGAGAGAAGAAAATGAAAAAAGAAGAATTTCTAACCATCATAAAAAATGGCTTGATCGTGTCTTGTCAGGCTTTACCCGGCGAACCATTATATAGTGAAAAAGGTGGAGTGATGCCCTTATTAGCTATGGCAGCAAAAGAAGGCGGCGCAGCAGCGATTAGAGCAAATTCTGTACGAGATATTCGAGAAATCAAAGCAGTAGTAGAGCTGCCTATGATTGGCTTGATCAAAAAACAATATCCGCCAGAAGAACCATTTATTACTGCTAGTATACAGGAAGTTGATGCACTAGTGGAAACGGGTGTGGAGGTAATCGCCTTGGATTGTACCCTGCGTAAACGGCATGACGGACTGACGATCAATCAGTTTATCCAACAGATTAAAGAAAAATACCCAGAGCAATTATTGATGGCAGACATCGCTACTTTTGATGAAGGCGAAAATGCCGTTAAAGCAGGGATTGATTTTGTAGGAACGACGTTAAGCGGATATACATCAGAGACTGTTAATCGGACTGCTCAGGGGCCGGATTATGAATTAATAGAAAAATTGGTGGAGGCAGATTTTTCTGTGATTGCTGAAGGAAAGATTCATACACCAGAACAAGCGAAAAGGATTCAAGGTATGGGGGTGTGCGGTATTGTTGTAGGCGGAGCGATCACACGACCAAAAGAAATCACAGAACGCTTTGTTGCTGGTCTAAAATGAAATGATCAAACGATAGAAAACCAACGAGTGCCGACGAAATAAGCACTCGTTTCTTTTTGTTTGTATAAAAACACCGCAACATTGATGCAAAAAAAGTTTTACTTCTCATTTATACTATCTATTTGACCACAATTGTGAGAGGTGATTAAGATGGACGTTTTAATAGAAGAGCAACAGGAATGGCAAGTCATTCGCAAGCAGATTGAGGAAAAGGAAACCATTCTTAAAGATGAGCTACTTCATTTTTCAAAGGAAACGAAGCAGTTTCATCAGTATCTAGTCGATTATAAAGGAGAAATCGATCCTCATGAAATGTTTATCAATTCACGACTTTTAGAACAACAGCAAGTTGCGGAAACGGTTAGCGGAAAGCAGTTGATTCGATTGGAGAAGCAAAAAAAGAATCCTTATTTTACCCGAGTAGATTTTGTTTATGATGGTGAACAGACAGCGGAAAAAATATATATAGGCTCTTTTTCATTTTCGACGAAGGAAGAGAGACTGTTGATTTATGATTGGCGTGCGCCAATTGCGAGTATTTTCTATGATTATGATTTAGGTAAAGCACATTTTCAAACACCAGCAGGAACAGCCTCTGGTGACATTCAACGAAAACGTCAGATCAAGTTTAAGGATGGGGCAATCGATTATGTAGTGGAGTCTGATACGACCGTTTTTGATGAGGTGCTGCAAAATGAATTGCGGCAGCAAAAGGGTGGACAGATGTCAACCATCATCAGCACGATTCAAAAGGAGCAAAATAAAGTCATTCGTGATAACCGTTCAAAGGATATGATCATCCAAGGAGTGGCTGGATCAGGTAAAACATCTATTGCATTGCATCGTATTGCTTTTTTACTTTATCATTTTCGTAATCGTATCACGTCAGATCAAGTGATGATTCTTTCTCCCAATCGTACCTTCAGCAGATTTATCGCACAGGTACTGCCTGAGCTAGGAGAAGAGCCGGTGACAGAATGGACGATCGATCAGTTTGGACAAACACTATCTGACATTGCCGATGTTCCTTCTCGCTTTCAAGAAATTGAGCTGCTTTATCTAGAAAAAGATCCGCAACTAAACGAACGAGTCCGTTATCTCTCTTCCAAAAAATGTGTTGCTGATTTGAAGGGCTATCTTAGAAAAATCGAAGCATTTTCTCCTCAATCGATCCTAATCGGCGATTACGAGTATAATGCGGAATTTATTCTGAGACGATACAAAGCGTACGAGAAGAAATCAATCTTTCAACGGTTTCAACTAATCGCAGAGGATATTTTTGAAAATCTGCGTACTCGCCCTTTTCAACCAAAAAGAAAACCAACGAAAAAACAGCTAGTTAATCGTTTGAAAAAGATGTTCAATAAGACCAACAGCCATCAACTTTATCGAGATTTTTTAACAGAACAAGGATTCGAAATGAAAAAGGCTGTAAGCTACTCTGATTTATTCCCGATTATTTATATTCGGCTATTTCTTGAAGGAATGGATGAGTTTTCCAAAATTCACTATTTAATTATCGATGAGATGCAGGACTATACACCGATCCAATTTGAAGTATTCAAGAAAATGTTTACCTGTCCGGTGTTGCTAATTGGTGATTTTACGCAATCTCTGACTACGATTAATGAGCTGCATTTGCCTGACGTGCAAAACTATTATCCAAACGCACAATCGATTTTCTTAACAAAAAGCTATCGCTCGACCTATGAAATTATAACTTGTGCGAAAAAAATTATTGATGATCACATGATTGAACCGGTGTTGCGTCATGGCATGAAACCAAAAAAATGGGTAGTTAGTTCTCAGGAAGAGGAAATATCAAGTATACTAGAACTAGTAGAACAGTTAAGAAAACAAGATTTAGCAACGATTGCTTTGATCACAAAGACCTTAGTACGAGCATATGAATGGCGAGGGTTATTAGAAAATCAAGGACTAGCCTGCGAAGTATTGACGGATGAATCGACAAGCTTACAGGAAAGGCTATCCATTTGTCCTCTTGTTCAGTCGAAAGGACTGGAATTTGATGCGGTGATCGTTGTTGACGCAGATGAAGCAACATATCCTGGCTTATTAGGAAGACAGCAATTATTCGTTGCCGCCACACGAGCGATGCACGCGCTCTATTTTCTCCAAAGGGAGTGAGAAGCATTGAACAATTCTCAGTTAGTAGCCTCTATCACAGATTATGTAGAGGCACATCTTCAAGAAAGAATGACGCTTGATGAACTAGCGAAGCAGCTTCATTATTCCAAATATTATTTGCTGCATGAGTTCAAGGAGACGACTCATCAATCTCTTTATAACTATATCAAGCGCCGTCGATTGAATGAGGCAGCAAAGGCCTTACTTTATTCGGATCAGAGAATCCTTGAAATAGCGCTGCAATTAGGGTATCAAAGTCAGCAGGCCTTTAGCAAGGCATTTGAAGAGCTTTTCAAGCTTACACCATACCGATTTCGTTTACAGAAAAAAGAATTCTTGATTGAGGAACCCTTTAGCGCAATTGATTATCTGCTTTGGGTTGAAAATCAGGATATTCGTATTCGACAGGGAAAATGGAAGGAGCATGAAATGATTCTTGCGTTTGTTCAATTGATGCGAGGTGCTCTTCCTTATTTAGAGAAAGAGGCGTATCTTCATTCACTGCGCTTATTTATTAATGAAGGAAATTGTTATCTGGCTTGGGCAAAAGGACGAATTGTGGGATTGCTGCTATTTGACCCAAAGGTACAAAAAATCGAGAACCTTACAGCATTACCGGCATGTTGGAAGTTAGAGCCGGAGAAAAAACTTATTACGAGTGTAATTCGTGATAAAAGACCGCGGCTGCTTTACACGACGACCTTTAGAGAGTCCGACAAATTAGATATTGGTCATCGACAGCGATTGTTGAATCTTGGATTTCTTCCTAGTCAAAAAATTGTCGAGGTCAATTATCCAACGGAAAAAATGATCCTGACTGTGACTTAAGAATTTTAGAAAATGGGAACAAAATCGCTTGATCGAATCAGCTTGCAGCAATTTTGGCGTTTGCTTTTCTTTTCAACTGTCCATTAGTTAATTGAATTCCTATAGACAAATACAACTCCACTTATTTTTTTTCAGATATTTGCTTATTATCGTGGTAGATTTTGGTAAAACGGAAGACGGCTAATTTTAGCTGTTTTCTGCTTTTTTATTCTTTCTTGTATATGCTGAAAAAAATTTTGAAATCAAATATTGAACAAAGGGATTTAATTATTAAATTTATTTCTTTCGTAATTTTATTCTGCTAGAAAAAGTAACAATATTTTAACAAGAGAAAATTTTGTTATTGTTTTTTTAACAATGCGAAAATAAAATAATTACGAATTTTATACGATGGAACTGCCGTTGATTCAATGGTTTTTGTGTGGTATCTTTGAAAAAGAGTCACTATATGTATATTTTTCGAGTTATTTTACGACTGTTTTTCACCTATTCGTCTGTGTGTTAAATAACTAGATTTATTAAATACGTTTTGCAAGTGGCTTAAGAACGGGGTTAAGTTGAAATAAGTCTCTTATAAAAAAGAGAGAAAGGGAGAAAAAATGAAAAGAAAACAATTAACAGGTGTAGCACTTGCGGGATTAATAGTACCTGCTCTGCTTGCTGCACCAACGGCACTTGCGACAGAAGAAGTTCAAACAGCAGTTAGCGAAATGGGGAAACCTGCGAAGAAAGTAAGTAATACTCAATCAAGCAATACTTCACCTGCAAAAGAAAACACAGCGACTTCTAACCAACAGAGTAAAAAACGAAATACAACTAAGAACAGCAAAAATACAACGGAGCAGTTGACTACTGAAAGCAGTACTGTGAAGCCAGTCGGAAAAATAAGTACAGAGACGACTACGGATAGTCAGATAAAAAATGAAACAAATTCATCAGCGGTAGAAACAGAAAAGGTAGAAGTGAAGCCGTTAGACGTTAATCCATTCCCACCTAATAAACCAACGGATACACATCCTGCGATAAATATTTTACCGACTCAAAGTATTCGCAAAGGTAGCAGCTTTGATCCAAAGCAAGGTGTCAGTGCGAGCGACAAGACCGATGGGGATTTGACTTCGAAGATTACAGTTACTGGAACAGTGGATACTGATACAGTTGGTGAGTATCTTTTGACGTATTCCGTGACGAACTCACAAGGAAATACGACGACTCAAAGCGCTATTATCCAGGTTGTTGAGGATAATATCGGTATGTATGAAATCGAGATCGCAGATTTTAGTTTGCCAAAAGGCAGCGACTATATTCAAGCGATTCGTGAGCGGATCGTGATTAGAAAACCTGATGGAAAAGAAGTGCCAACAGCAGATGCGAATATTGTAGTAGTCGCCCATCACTCAACAGATGCACCTCGCAAGCTTGCAGTCGAGATTGCGGTGGTTTCTGAATACAATACAGTGACAAAAAAAATCGTAAATATTACCATTCTTGATACGAATGAAACAATCAGATTAGACGTTCAAAAGACATTGCGCCTTGAAATCGGTCAGGCCTTTGATCCCTACAATTTTGCTCAGGCTTATGCGCTAAACGCGTCTGGCAAAGAAGACAAACTTACCAAAGCAAGTGCAGCAGGCGGTGTCGGTGTGTGGGCAGAATCAACTGTCGATACAACAAAAGCGGGCAATTATAAAGTGACCTATACAGCATTAGCAGCATCAGGTGCGACGATTACGAAAACAATGGGTGTTACAGTAAAAGAAAAAGCTGAAAAACGTACACCGAAAATCTTAGTTGAAGACAAAGTGATGTATGTGGGCGATAAATTAGATGAAAAGATGATTATGGCTTGGGCCAAAACAGAGAATCCAGCAGATACGATTGATGGATTCAAGGTAACGAATGGTGAGATTAAAGTAAAAGTTGCAGATAATACGTTAGTTGAAGCTGGCGAGCACACTATTGAGTTTTATGCTTCTACACCAGAAGGTGAAACGAGTACTAAGTCAATCACTTTGACTGTAAAAAATCGTTCGACAGAAGAACCGACTAAAACAAACGATGAAACCAAAAATGTAGCAGGTACAGGAAATAATATGACAAATAATAAGACTGTTCCTACACGTATGAGCACTCAAACTAACAAACAATTACCGAAAACCGGTGAGGAATCCAGCAGCTTATGGGTTGCTATGATCGGTGGCATCATGGTACTTCTAGCATTTGTGCTTAAACGAGCAAGAAAAGTAAATTAATATGAGGAAGCTTCCTTCATTATTTTTGAAGGAGGCTTTTTGTGTCTATCGTTATTTTTGATTTCTGCGTCCGTGTTTGATGATCCATTCCTGTGCTTTTGTAGTAGGTGTTTTTTGCCATTCGCTAATGAGAAAGTCAGCTTTTTCCGGAGCATCTTTATAGAGATCATTGAGATTATTCCCGACACTTTTTTGTACAAACTTTTCCGGATCATCCTTCAAATTTGTAAGAATTTCAGCATAATGTTCAAATTCATCTAAAGCGACATAGATTTTTTCCGACCAAGGTAGACGAATTCGCACTCCTTCACAAGCTAAGCGACGCACGTGAACATTCGGATCTTTGCTCCAGTCAATCAATTCCTTCATCACTTCCTGCGGATGCTCCTTTAACAAAGGACGGATCGCATATTCACCAGTAAACCGTTTAGTCAATTTTTTCAAAAAGGTCAGAGAAGCTTTCCAATCTTCATTTCCATGTCGTTCCACGTAACGACCGATCGGCCAAAGCCACCAACCAAAGCTAAACATCCCCGTTGATTGCTCTAACTCCGGTCCGAGAATCTGGTAGAAGGCTTGGAGATTTTCTCGATAGTCTGATCCAAGATTTGTCTCTAAGGCATCGACAATAAAATCAAATCTTGCAAACAATTCTTTATCCTCCAGTTTGCCGATTAGAGAATTGGAAAAAGTCTCCTTATTAAAATCAGGCACTGCTTGTGTCAATTTTTCAGATAGATCTAAAATATATTGATCGTTGTAATGATCTTTATGCTTCAAATGTATTCGCCTCCAATTTTATCTTTGATTCGATGATACCATAAAGTCAATATCTTCCAAGCACTGCTTCGGCAGACTTGTTACAATAGGAAAAAGAAAGGGGGCGAGGCGTTGAATCAGAAAATTATTTGTTATGACGAGGATCTAGGGATTGAAGCTTATTCCTTCACTGGTGTATCGCAAAATTTTCCCAATCATTTCCACGATTACTATGTAGTGGGGTTAATTGAAGAAGGTTTTCGAAAGATGGTAGTGAATAATCAAGCCTATACACTTGAACCGGGCGATTTATTGACCTTTAATCCCTATGACAATCATAGTTGCGAAGGAATCGATGATAGCCGACTCACTTACCATTGTATCAATCTAAAAAAAGAAATTTTTCAGCCCTTTACAGGAACGGAGCTGCCAAAATTTCTTTCGCCAATGCAGAGTCAGACAGCGTTGGCTGAAGATTTCAATCGTTTACATCAGCTAATCATGAATGAAGGTGACAAGTCGGAGAAGGAGACATTATTCATTTTATTGATTGAGGAGCTCTTGCAAAACTACGCACAAGACAAACAAAATCAAATGCTGCCGGCACCAAAACCAATTGCTGTCATCTGTGAGTATCTAGAAGCTCATTACGATCAGAAAGTCACGTTGGATCAGCTTTGCAAATTGGTTCATCTCAATAAGCATTCATTGGTTCGGCAGTTTACGCGAGAAAAGGGCATTACACCCTATCGTTATCTTGAAACTTATCGGATCGTAAAAGCAAAGGAATTATTGGAGCAAGGCTGCAGCTTGATCGAGACTGCAAATCGGACTGGCTTTTATGATCAGAGCCACTTTACCAATTATTTTAGTCGATTCATCGGCTTGACCCCTAATCAATATCGCAACATTTTTGCGAAAGGAAATGAGGAAGAAGATGCCAGCAAATGAGTTAAAATGTGTCATGGTTGTAGATGAAGCAATGCCTCAGGGAATTATTGCGAACAGTACGGCCGTTATGGGTGTAACAATTGGAAAATTATTTCCTGAAGTCGTTGGTCAAGATGTCGTTGATCAGACCGGCTATCGTCACCAAGGAATCATCGAATTTCCCATCCCGATCTTAAAAGGCAATCGTGATTTTTTACGAGATATGCGGGAACGGTTGTATGAACCAAATTTTGAACAGCTGACAGTCGTTGATTTCTTTGACGTGGCCCAAGGCTGTAAAACTTATAGTGAATATATCGAGAAAATGACTCACGTTCCAGAATCTGCCATTGATTATTTTGGTCTAACTCTTTTTGGCAATAAGAAACAGGTTAATATGCTGACCGGAAGCTTACCACTGCTGCGATAAAAAAGGATTCTCAAACCAAATCATTTACTCATTTTCATGTTTTTTTCAGTAAAAGGTGGTATCTTAGAAAAGATAAATATTCAAAAACTGAGGAGACAGGTAAATGAGTATTGCAATTTTATCGAAGATTCTTTCGATTATTGTATTGAATTTAGTATTGAGCGGTGATAATGCGGTGGTGATTGCACTTGCAACCCGAAAACTGCCAGCTTCATCACAGAATAAGGCAATTGTAATTGGGGCTGCTGGTGCTGTTGTTTTGCGAATTTTGTTGATGCTGATCGCAGTCGAGCTATTAACGGTGCCTTATGTGAAGATCATTGGAGCTATCTTGTTGTTTTATATTGCCTATGATTTGCTGAAAACAAATGGGGAAGAGACTGAAGTCAAAAGCGAGACGACACTTTTATCCGCGATTCGTACGATCATTATTGCGGATCTAGTGATGAGTCTGGATAATTTTTTGGCGATTGCTGGTGTCGCTGATGGTCATTTTATGTTAGCCGTTTTAGGTTTGATTATTAGTATTCCGATTGTTATTTTCGGCAGTCAGGTTATTTTGAAACTGATGGATCGTTTCCCATGGTTAATCTGGCTTGGTGCTTTATTGATCGCGTATACGGCAGGCACTATGCTGGTGGAGGATCATTTCATTCATCACTTGTTTCGAGGACTAAGCAACGGACATATCGTATCGTTAGCTTCGTGTGTATTGTTGGCGGGAATGTACTTCCTATTTAATCGAAAGAAGTCCTAAGAGTATTTGTAAGGCTGTCGCAAAAATGCGGCAGCTTTTTCTTGACCAATAAAGAAAGTATAAAATTTCACATGGATAAATCGCTTTTTAGCAGGTATATCCATGTCCGGCTTCACGAACTAGCTTTTCTACGCAAGCTACGCATACTGTTACTGCTAAACTCCGTTAAGCAGAACTAGCATTTCGGCAATAAGCAAAAATATTTCTAAATTTGAGAAGCACCAAGTAGGTACCAATCAACATCAGTTCTCTTCGATCACTGTGTTTCTTGGCAATTTAGAAATATTTTGGTCTTATTGCTGAGACACACAGCGACTGCTTGCAGAGCTGATGTGGAACAGTACCTACCTGGTGCTCAAAAGCTGAGCAAGTTCGCGAAGCCTTTCTTGTGAGTTGTCGATTAAACCAACTTTTAAGTTAAAAATCAGGGATTTGATTCCAATAGTTCCAATTTGAAAAACAACTGGCTAGAATTCTCAGGTATACTAGAGGAAACGCTATCAAAAAAGGAGATGGATATGAATATTGCAATCTGTGATGATGATCGCTTGATGAGCGGTCAAATTGAAAAATTAGTCGAACAAGTCTTCCATGGCGAAACCAGTAAATACAACACGGAAGTCTTTTTTTCTGGGGATCGTTTGTTGGATTTTTTGGAGCAGTCTCCTAATTATTTCCATATGTATTTATTGGATATCGAAATGGAGGGGGCTGATGGCTTAGAAACAGCTGCGAGAATTCGCGAAGCAGATTCTGATGCGGTGATTATCTTCATGACCAGTCACGCGGAATTGATGTCAGAGGCTTTTGAAGTTTTGGCTTTTCAATTTATCATTAAGCCTTTTGATCATGAGAAGACATCGAGCATTTTATCCGCAGCGGTACGTTATTTGCAAAAACGTAAGGGTGTTTTTCAATTCGTGTCGCAAAAGAAAATCTATACCTTCTTCTTGAATCAAATTCATTACATTGAAAGCTCCGGACGAAAAATTTTTTTGCATACAATCGATGGGGCGAACTACGAATACTATGGAACCTTGAAGGATGCGCGGGAACAAGTAAAGGGAATTCTTTTTGCCCAGATACATAATTCGATCATTATCAACTTGGAGAGCTTGAGTACAGTGGAGAGTAATTTCGTCTATTTAAAAGAAGGCGAAAAATTACCCATCAGTAAAAAATTTCACGCTTCCTTTCATGAGCAATTTCAGCAATTTATTTTATCCCGTTAAAGGATGCGATCCAACTTATCAAAAGGAAAACTTTTCAGAGAAAATAAGGAGGACTGTGGATGGCTTTTTTAGAAAATTTTATTCCGGTCACAATTTTAACATCCCTGAGCTTAAGTTTATTGTTTTCGAGTTTTTTTCCAACAAAGCCGCAAATTCCGAAAAGAAGTCTTTTTCTTGTGATTTACTTGACCTGCGTCCCATACTATTTTATTAATAATCTAGCGAATGAGTCTGGAACAGGGAGTTTACGACCTATTTTAACCACCTTAAGCACTTTGCTATTATTACTTTGTGTGCAGGCCTTTTTTAATGGTAAAGCTTATCAAAGAGGATTGGTTGCTGTCTTATTTATTGTTTTTTCGATTATCAGTGAAGGAATTCTGCTGATTCTGGCCCGACTGATTTTACCCGTTGATAATTTACTAGATTTCGTAAGCTCTGGTGGAATAGGAAATCGCATAGCTATGCTGATTAATTTTCTAATGGTCTTTTCTTTCTGGTCAGCTAGAAAGAAACGTGACATTTCGATCCAACGAAATTTTTCAATTCTGCAATTATTGATCGCATCCATATGCAGTCTTTCGATCGGAATATTGATCATTAGCGTGACGGGAACCGAACAGTTTGTCACGAGGGATATTATTTTGATAATCAGCTTCGTTTTATTATTGATTCTATTTTATTTAAGCTTTGAAATGTCGGACAACCTATCAAAAAAGAATCAGGAATTTCAACTACAAAAACAGCGGCATGAATTGCTGGAGGACTACTATCAGCAGGTAGAAAAACATCAGCAAGAAGTCCGAAAAATCAAACACGATTTGAAGAATCAGCTGTATTCGATTGTTGGTTATTTAGATGCCAATAAGGAAGATGATGCAAATCAACAGATCAACCAGTTAATCAACCAGCTAGATTCAAATGAATTGCCCTCATTTACGCAACATACTGGATTGAATGCTCTGTTGCGTTTACATTTCAGAACAATGAAGGAGACAGGAATTACTTGCGAGTTTGAGATCAAGTGTCCAGAAACAATGACGTTTTCCGATTCCGATCTCTCATCGTTAATTGGAAATATTTTGGACAATGCTCGAGAAGCATGTGAGCATAGCAGTACGCGAAAATATGTACAGCTAAAACTTGTTTATTTTAATCACTCTCTAGTGGGCTCCTGTGAGAACAGTACGGATAGTAAGGTTACAACGCTGACCACCCGCAAAAAAGACAAGAGCAGCCATGGCTTTGGCCTAAAATCAATCCGCCAAATCGTCGAGAAGTATCATGGCAAGCTTAATTATGCAATCGACGACTATTCCTTCAAGCTAACCTTTAACTTATTTGAGCAAACATGACGAGAAACCCTAGCAAACATGACACATTACTAAAATTCACCTCCTGAGATGATAAATTATAAATGTAGCAAAGAGAAACACAACCAATACACATAACTGGAGGAATGGAAAATGGATTACAGGATCTTAGAATTAGAAGGCTTCAAATTAGCAGGCGTGAAAATGAGTTCAACAAATGAAAATCAGCAGGGGATGAAAGATTGTGAGACTTTCTGGAATCAATTTATTTCTGGTAATAGGCAAGAAACGGTAGCACCTTTAATTAATCGTGAACCGTTTGGGGTGATCGGAGCAAGTTTTTATAATGTTGATCCAGAGGATAGTAAAAAATTTGATTACTATATTGCCGCGGCAACCACAGCAGCAACACCTGATGGTATGGAGGAAGTAGAAGTTCCGGCAAATACGTGGGCAGTTTTCCCATGTACGGGAAAAACATCCGGGACGACTCAGATCGAAATCGTGACGAAATGGGGTCCTGAATCTGAAGAGTACGAGCTGTTGAACAGCGGATACATGACTGGAGAAATGACTTCTGGCGGACCTGATTTGGAAGTCTATACTCAAGGTGAAGAGATGGAGATATGGGTGCCAGTGAAAAGAAAATAGTATAAATTGAGTCCAGCATCTCGATGATGTTGGATTTTTGTGAATTATAAAGGACTGTTTCAAAATAGGGAAATACTACGTTCAAGTCTTTTTTCTTTCCCTATGAGTATCCGACCAGAAATGAGAACGATTCTCTTTTGGAAGTATTGCGGGAGAAAATTCCCTTCGTTATACTAAGGAGGTAATTGTAAATGCTTACACAAACTTTTGGGATGTTGCTAGAAAGACATCTATCAAAAATTTAAAGGTACATAGTTGGAGGTGGGAAAAATGGTTAGGCGATGACTTTGAGTAACACAAAACTTAGAGGTTCTAAGCGCGTTAACTGAATATTTTTCCTCCTCGGATCAAGTGAAGTAAAAAACTATCCAGGAGCAGGCCTTTTTTTGGTGTGCTCTTTTCTTTCGGGGGAAAATGGCGAGTACAACTGCGTACTTTACTGTGTTTGTGATATCGAACATAGGCAAAAACTAAAAATGAGAAGGATGCCCATCCTACTTCGCGTGTTTAACGCGACTAGCGGAAGGGTGTACGTCTCGAGAATCAAAAGAATGACCTCCAAATAAGAAAGGAACGGATAAAATGGAATTAAAAACAAGTTTACCAGAGATTTTTGATGATTTTGGCGAAGCGAGAAGACAGGGCTTTTTAGCGGTTAAGGATATCAAAGAACAGGGAAAACCCGTTGTAGGTGTGTATTGTACCTTTATGCCAGAGGAATTAGTCTTAGCCGGTGGGGCGATTCAGATTAGTTTGTGTTCAACGTCAGATGAAACGATTCCCGATGCAGAAGAAGACTTGCCACGAAATCTTTGCCCGCTAATTAAATCGAGTTATGGCTTTGGTAAAACAGATAAATGTCCCTATTTCTATTTTTCTGATTTAGTGGTTGGCGAGACTACTTGTGATGGCAAGAAGAAAATGTATGAATATATGGAAGAATTCAAGGATACCTATTTGATGCAATTGCCGCATATGCGCGATACTGAAGAGAGCAAAAAATTATGGTACAGCGAACTCGTGCGTTTCAAAGAGAAGCTAGAGGATTTCTTAGGTGTTGAGATCACTGATGAAAAAATTCGTGAGGCGATTGTGCTGAAGAACCGCGAACGTCAGGTAAAACAAAACTTTTATCGGTTAGGCCAGCTGAATCCGCCAGCAATCACAGGTCAAGAGATTTTCCAAGTGATGTATGGTTCACAATACAAATTTGACAAAGAAGAAGTTATTCAAATGCTGGAGGAAACGACAGTAAAAGTCAAAGAAGAATACAAAGCGGGCAAACGTTTAGAAGAGAAGCCAAGAATCTTGGTAACAGGTTCTCCGATGGGCGGAGTGACGGAAAAGGTGATTCGTGCGATTGAAGAAAATGGCGGTTTGGTGGTTGCTTATGAAAACTGTACCGTGGCAAAAGCCGTAGAACGTTTAGTTGATGAGAATGAATCTGATGTGTACCAGGCTTTAACGGATAAATACATCAATATCGGCTGTGCCTGCATGTCTAATAACCAGCCGCGTAAAGAATTATTGAGCCAAATGATTGACGATTATCAAGTAGATGGCGTAATCGACATGGTATTGCAAAATTGTATTCCGTTTTCAGTGGAATCATTAAAAATCAAACGCTTCCTAAATGAAGAAAAGAATATTCCTTATATGTATTTAGAGACGGATTATTCGACTTCAGATATCGAACAGATCAACACTCGCGTCACCGCGTTTATCGAAATGTTAGAGGAAGAGGCTGTATGTACACAATAGGATTAGATTCAGGATCCACCACAACAAAAGGTGTGCTTTTTTCCAACGAGGAATTAATCGATAAGTATTTGATTCCCACCGCTGGAAATCCTAAAGGAGCGATGACGGATGTTGTTGATTACTTCAAACGTAGTTATGTTTTAAATGATCTAAAACTTGTGACAACCGGTTATGGTCGTAAGCTGCTGCCTGCGGATCTAGTAGTTACGGAAATTACTTGCCACGGAAAAGGAGCAGACTATTTGTCTCCAGGAGTTAAGCAAGTTATTGATATTGGCGGACAGGACTGCAAGACCATTCAGCTAAACGGTAAAGGCAATGTCGTCGAGTTCAGTATGAACGATCGTTGTGCTGCGGGAACAGGACGCTTTGTTGAAGTCATGATGCGAACCTTAGGTGAAGATATTTCTGATTTGGACCAGTTTGTTCAAGATGCAAAGCCAGTTACTATCAACAGTATGTGTACGGTTTTTGCAGAGTCAGAAGTTATTAGTCTGATTTCCAAAGGTGAGGCACGTGAAGATATTGCACTAGGTGTTTTGCATTCTATTGCTCAACGAATCAGCAGTCAATATTCAAAATTAAGACCTGTACGAGGCGAAGAGGTCCTTTTCACAGGCGGCTTATCCAAAAGCGTGATCTTTGGAAAAGTCTTGGAACAATACGTATCAGCGCCAGTCAAACGAGACAATCTGTCGCAATATGCTGGAGCTATTGGGGCAGCACAGATTGGACTAAAGAAATTAAGATAAGCAAACAAGCAAAAAGGATACGGCTGAGGTGGTATCCTTTTTGCTTGTTGTCTTATACGTCAACGAAACGTAGCTAGTTCTTTTTTGCAAGTTGTCTAAATGCAATACTGAGTGCTGGCAGATAGAGAAAGAACAGGGATAATCGTTGCCAAAATCCGCGAGTAGAAGAAAGCCATCGTCCAATCACTGGCAGATAATAAGCAGCGAACAATAGTAAGGCTAAGATCGAACCGATTAGACAAACAGAATAAAAAAGCGAAAGAACTTTTTGCTGTTTCAGAGCTGCCTGACAAGCTAATAATAGCGGAACAAACATCATCGCTACCATCGAGATCCCGGAAAATGCCGCATGCAGAAAATAAGCAGGACTAAAGAAACTTGCGGATTCGCTGATATGAACCAAACCAGTTAGTATACAATCGCCAAAGCCATAGAGAGCAATCGCTCCGGCTATAATTTGTGCGAACCGTTTTGATTCTGACTGAAAGAAATTATAAATACCGAAACTTGCTAAGACAAACAAGGTACCTGTAACAACTGAACCATTATTAAAATAATTTTGTACAGGACTAGTCGGTTCGCCTAGTTGACTAATGATCATCGTCATTTGATTAAAATCAGAATAAAAGCGTCCCAAGTAGTAAGGTAATGAAAAGTCACCAATAACTGCACAAATCAGAAATAGTGGTGAAAGTTTTTTCAAAATAGTCATCGGCTGCTCCTACGAAAAGTTTTCTATATAATACTGTACTTTTGTCAAAAGTTCGAGAAATAAGAAAAATACAGACTTTTTTCACTTTCTTTTCGTAACTAAAAAAATAATTTAGAATTGACTAGCCAGTCATTGACTCTATAGTCAAAAAGGAGTATTCTCTCGATATAGAGCTACAGTAAGAAGAAATCAATTTGAGTATAGGTAACGAGCCAGCAAATTTTTTTAAACTAAAAAATGAATAGATAAAAACAGGAGTGAGAACGATGGAAAACCAGATCGTGTCGTTGAATAAGGTAGAAAAAAGATTTGGAAAGTTTCAGGCATTAAAGGATGTCACCTTCGATGTGAACAAAGGGGAAGTATTAGGCTTTATCGGTCCTAACGGGTCAGGAAAATCTACTACGATCCGGATTTTGTTAGGTATGCTGAAAAAGTCTGGCGGAGAAGCAACGATTTTTGGTAAAGATGTGTGGAAAGAAGACACAGCAATTCATAAGAATATTTCCTATGTCCCTGGGGATGTCTTTCTTTGGCCTAATTTGACGGGCGGGGAAATCATTGACTTACTACTAAGATTAAATGACCAAAAACGTACGCAGAGAACAGAAGAACTGATAAAAAAATTTCAATTAGACCCTAAGAAAAAAGCGCGAACCTATTCAAAAGGCAATCGCCAAAAGATAGCATTAGTTGCAGCTTTATCTCAAGAAGCGGAGCTGTACATTTTTGATGAGCCGACTTCCGGACTGGACCCGCTGAATGAGAAATCCTTCCAAGAAGAAGTGTTGAAATTAAAAGAAGCAGGTAAGAGCATTTTGTTGTCTAGCCATATATTGTCAGAGGTTGAAAAGATGTGTGATCGGATTGCGATTATTCGTGAAGGAGAGATAATCGAGACGGGTGACTTGAATTCCATGCGGCATTTAACACGATTGGAGATTGCAGTAGAAACGAAAGAGCCTCTTGATGGTATTGAACAATTAGCTGGTGTGCATACGGCGCATTTTTCAGGCGATGCGCACAGGAAAGCTGTTCTTTCAGTCGATCGTGATCAAATGACACAAATTATGATTTTTTTAGCAGAAAAACAAATTATCAATTTAACATCTATGCCGCCAACTTTAGAAGATCTATTTATGCGTTATTATGAAAAACAAGGGGCTGATTCTCATGAATAGTGGAGCAAAAACAGGTTATTTGTTAAAGGCAAATTTGAAGCAAAACCGTATCAAACACCTTATCTGGATCGTGATTTTAGTTGGCCTATTTGCTTCAGCTTCAACGAAGTTCAATGTATTATTTGGGACGCAAACAGATATCAATGCAATTGTTGAAACGTTGAAGACCCCAGCTATGGTTTCGCTGTTTGGTGAATTTTCTGCTATTGAGCCGTATACGACAGCGAATGTTTTTGCTTCTGAAATGCTGGTTTTTATGGGAATGTTTATGGTCTTTATGAATATTTCGTTGGCAATCTCAAATACACGGGCGGAGGAAGATTCAGGACTGTTGGAAATGGTTCGCTCACGAACAGTCGGACGCTTGGCACCAACCTACGCAACAGCTGTTGAGATACTTTTGATCAATGGGTTGATGGGAATTTTATATGTCGCTAGTTTGATTGCTGCTGATCTTAATGGGGCAACGCTGCAAGGAGATCTATTGATGGGCGTTAGTATTGCCAGTATTGGAATCATGTTCGGTTTTATCAGTCTGCTGCTGGCTCAGCTAGCGAATAATTCTCGTAGCGCGAACTTTATGAGCTATGGGTTGTATGGATTCTTCTATATCATCCGAATGATGACCGATGTGACAAATCCTAATTGGACTTGGATATCTCCTGTTGGATGGATTCAAAAAACGGCAATCTACACTTATAATAATTGGCTTCCGGTCATAATGACTTTAGGGCTAGGTCTGATTTGTTTAGCGATTGCTGTAAAGATCACTAAGACAAGGGATATTGGCAGCGGTGTTCTAGCAACTCGTGATGGAAAAGGAAAAGCAGGTAGGTTGTTGTCTTCACCGTTAGGATTAGTTTTAACGATTGAACGAAATAGTATCATTGGGTGGATTTTTGGCGGTGTTATACTAGGAGCGGCTTATGGATCAATCTTCAGTACGATTGGCGATATTATCGGCAGTAATCCAACCTATCGTAAAATTCTCGGTGTAACGCAAATTCATGCGGCGAATCGAGAATTGATCTTGAATTTTTTGAACATGTTAAGCTTGTTTTTTGTAGCGATCGCTGCGATTAGCGGAATTCTGATTATTTTTCGATTGAAATCAGATGACAAAAAGGGCTATCTGGAAATCCTTCACTCAAAAAGTATTTCTAAGACACGCCTAGCCTTCAGCTATTTCAGTGTTGGGACAATCGTGAGTGTTGTGGTGTTTACAGCAACTTTAGCTGGCGCCTTTTTTACTGGCAACAGCACACTGGATGACCCGATTGCAATCAAATATTTCTGGGAGACGCTGCTGGGCTTCCTACCGGCAACTTTATTCTTTGTTGGTATCGGAACATTCTTATCTGGTGCGTTACCTAAATTAACGACTGTTCTGTGGATTTATTTAGCTGCCAGTGTATTAGTCAAAATGTTTGGTCCGTTGTTGAACTTATCGGATGATGTGGCAAATATTTCGCCTTTAGGCTGGGTGGGAAAAGTACCGACCGAGAATGTTCATACGACTGTGGCAATTGTCTTAGTTGCAGTTTTTCTTATTTTGACGATTGTTGGATTAATGGGCTACAATAAGCGGGACTTGGAGTGATTGAATGAAGGAAGTAGTGAAAGATCCGCAAAAGGAACAACGCATTTTAATAACGAGCGCCAGTTTATTTGGTCAGCATGGCTATCGTGAGACAAAGACTGATCAGATTGCGGAAGAAGCTGGGGTTTCAAAAGGCTTGCTATTTCATTATTATGGAAATAAGGGGGGGTTATATCAGGCAACGTATACTTATGCTTCAGATTTTTTCTATCAGCGAATCGATTATTCGGTTTGGACGAATGCCTCTGATCTGTTAGAGATGGTCGTTGAAGCTACGAAATATAAAATCGAGTTGCAGTTGAAATATCCGCGTGAGTTTGCATTTTTGATGAAATCTTATACTGAAATGCAGACGTTGCCAGAACCTCTACGAAAAGAAATGGTACAGCGCCTAAATCAGGATTTTAGCCGCAGTATGAATTTAACAGACGAAGTGATTGGCAAACTTCCCTTGCGAAAAGAGGTTCAAGAAAAGGACGTGATCGAGACGATCTATGCCATTTTAAATAGTGAGACGACCAAAATTCAGCAGGAATTGACACAACATCCGGAATGGAAAACAATCGAGGATCTGATGCCGGTGATTGATCGGTTGAAACGCAAGCTGAAAATACTCGAATACGGTTTTGTTGAACGCTAAAAAACTCTGTCGCCTTATTGAGGTGACAGAGTTTTAGTTTACAGAATCAAAAATCAGAAAGAATGATCATCACGAATAGGCCTTCTTCAGCTAGGGCGCCAAAGAAGAGAATCAGGCTATCGACAAATAGGACACTCATATTGGTTCCGAACATCACAGCCAACCGTTCCAGTTTATCATTAATTTTTTTCTCTTTGAAATAGACTAGGAAAAGATAGAAATTTGCTAGCACAAGTATGATCGTTGATAAGATGATGGCGATTTTCATTGGTGTGCCCCTCACTTGATTAAAAGTAATCGTTTTTCTCTTTCTCATTATACTACGCAATTTTTAGAAAAAAAGGGGTAAAGCCAAATCTGAAGAACCACTAAATCAAACTTAATTATTATGAATGACAGAAAGAAAACGGATACTAATAAGGTTGATATTTTTGGCTGAATATATTATTGTTATGACAATAGAACTTTTAAGGAGTGATATTTTGAATGAGAAGCTAGCTAAAGGAAAAGGCGCTAGTCCTTTATACAGTCAAATTGCAGATGATTTAAGATTCAAAATTATTTCAGGTGAATGGGGAGATGGAGAGAAAATACCGCCAGAGCTAGATTTATGTGATATTTATCATGTTAGTCGAATCACCATTAGAAAAGCAATTGACGAATTGGTTCGTGAAGGCCATTTATATCGCGAACGAGCAAAAGGAACCTTTGTTTTATCAATGGATCATTCTACGGAAAAGGAACATTATACAATGGTCCGTAGCTTTACTCGTGAAATGGAGGAGTTAGGAAAAAAAGTACGAACTTTATCTGCTCAGGTTCAACTTATTGATGCTTCAGAAAGAATTTCTCAACAGTTAGGAATTGAAAAGGGGTCAAAAGTGCTTCAGCTAAGAAGAACTCGAGGAGTTGATGATGGAAAAGCCTTTGCCTATTTCGTTACACATATTCCCTATACAGAAAAATTTTCGTTAGATAGCAAGGATTATTATGGTTCCTTATACGATTATTTGAAAACCTTTGATATTGTCATGAGTGAGAGCAAAGAATATGTCGAGGCATTAAGTGCAACACCAGAACTGCAAGCCGTCTTAGATGTACCAGAGAATACTCCAATTTTAAAAAGAGTCCGGATGGTTTCAAGAGCAGATGGACAATACAAAGAAATCAGCGACTGTTACTATATTGGCGATCAATACCGTTATTACATTGAAATTTAATGGACGAAAAGTGCAGAATACGATAAGTAATTTTGCACTTTTTTTAAAAAGTAGGAAGAAAGCGTTGTCTTTTTTTGAAAAATAGCATATACTTTGAATGTGCTATTGTTATAACAAAATGACATAAAAGAACAGGAGTGGAAAAAATGGCAATATCTTTTATTCGAATTGATGATCGGATTATCCATGGACAAGTGGTAACACGATGGATGAGTGAACGTGCTTGTGATGGCGTGATTGCAGTGGACGATCGTTCAGCCAACAATTCAACTTTATCGAAAGCTCTTAAAGGGGCTGTTCCTAAACCATTGAAAGGCTTCGTTATGACAGTTGATCGCACGGCTTTGAAGTGGGAAGAAATCGTCAACAGCAAAAAAAATTATTTTTTAATCGCAAAAACACCTGAAACACTTGTACGTTTGTATGATGCTGGAGCTGATTTCATTTCTTGTTATTCTATTTTAAATGTCGGGCCCATGAGCGCACGAGAAGGTGCCAAAAAAATTGGTCCGAATGTAGCAATTACTGAAGGTGAACGAGCTGCTTTCAAGCGTTTAGATGAATTAGGGATGGACATTCAATTCAAATTGGTACCGGATTCAAAAGGCTTTACTTGGAAAGATATCGAAAAATAAAGAACGGAGGAAATTATTATGCTCTTTTTCCAAGCTGTATTAATCTCACTACTATGTTACTTAGGTGCTCTCGGCACTCCTTGGTTGATGGGGTTAACCGGCGGCTGGTATACGATTAGCCGCCCTTTAGTATCAGGTTTTTTAATTGGACTTATTTTAGGAGATGTCACTCAGGGAATTATTATTGGAGTCGCTATTCAGGCAGTGTATATTGCAATGGTTACTCCTGGCGGTCAGATGCCGGCTGATTTAAATTTTGTGGCATATCCGGCAATTGCTTTAGCTATTTTATCTAACTCATCAACAGAAGTAGCTGTGACGTTAGCTACAACAATTGGCGTTATCGGTACGATCGTGTTTAATTTCTTTCAGGTTGCCAATTCTTTTTGGAATCATCGGGCACAAAAAGCGATTGAAGAAGGCAACGAAAAAGCCTTTCATTTTAATTCAATCATTGGACCACAACTACTGAGCTTTGCCTTACGTTTTATTCCGTCATTTTTAGTAATCTACTTTGGCTCAAGCTTTGCTAAGGAGTTATTAGCCAGTATGCCGCAATACCTAATTGATGTTATGGGCATCTTAGGTGGTGCACTCCCTGCAATCGGGATCGTCATGTTACTCACGGCGGTTGTCAAAGAAGACATTATGCTACTATTCTTCTTGTTTGGTTTTGTCTGCGTAATTTTCCTAAAATTAAATATGATCGCTTTGGCAATTGTAGCAGGAGTGATCGCGTATATCTATTTCCAGGCAAAATCTAAACCAACACTAAAAGCAGCTACAGATGAAGGTTCTTATGATGATTTCGATGACGAGGAGGAATTCTAATGGAACAAAAAAAATCTTACCAACTTCTAGATAAAAAAACGTTGAATAAATCGTATATTCGTTGGATGATGTACAACCTAGTAGCGACAAGTTTTGAATTCTTGGAAGCCTTTGGTTTTGCCTTATCAATGGAGCCAATCGCAAAAAAGATATATAAAGATAATCCTGAAGCACAAAAAGCGATGCTGAAAAGACACTCTGTTTTTTACAATACGGAACCACAAATCGGTTCATTGATTAATGGTGTTGTTGTTGGGTTAGAAGAACAACGAGCATTAGGTAAAGAAGAAATCGATGATGATTTTGTCAATGGTTTAAAAGTCGGTTTGATGGGGCCTTTAGCAGGGATTGGTGATTCAATGATTCCTGGGATGCTGATTCCGATCCTGCTTTCGATCGGGATGGGATTATCAGAAAAGGGTAGTATTCTAGGACCAATCTTTTATATCGTTGCTTACAATACAATCATAATGCTAGGTTCACGCTTCTTATTTTTTAAAGGCTATGAACTGGGAGCTGAGTCCGTTGATACTTTTGTCGGAGAAAAAGCGCAACAGATCACGCAAGCTTTTTCAGTTCTAGGAATGATCGTGATCGGCGGAGTCGCGGCAAGCTATGTTAATTTAAAACTGCCAATCGTCTTGAAATTCAGCAGTGCGAAGATTGATATTCAACAGATTTTAGATGGTATTTTCCCAAATCTATTGCCGTTAGTTTTGGTCTTAGTTTCATGGTACTTGATGGCAAAAAAAGGCGTTTCTGCCTTAAAACTAATCGGAATTTATTTTATTGCAGCCTTTGGCGGTGTAGGGATCGCTTATTTGATCCAAATGATGTTTTAAACATAATTTAGTAGAAGGAGCAATGACGATGATCGGAGTTTTATTAGTGAGTCATTCAGAACTAGCTCATGGTATGAAAACAGCAGTTGAATTTGTCGCCGGTGAGCAGAAAAATTTCTTTTCTCTTGGATTAGAAGAATCAGGAGTAGCGATGTATAGAGCGAAACTGGAAAAATTAGTTGCCGATTTGCCAAAAGAAATCAAACAGATGATTATTGTCTGTGATATTCCATCAGGTTCACCTGGAACAAACGCTTATGATATTCTGGTTCAAACTGGCATGGAGGTTGAGATGCTATCTGGCATGAATCTGGCGATGCTACTAGATATGATATTGATGCGTGAAGGAAAAGAACTCCAGCAATTGATCGCAGATGGAATCAAAGCTGGGAAAGAAAGTATTGATCGAATGGATTTTTCAGAAGAAGAGGATGACGAAGAATTCTAATGTCATATCATTATAATTATTAAAGAGGGGTAAAAATGACGTATAATTTGCGACCGGAAATCAAGATTAAACACGCTGCACAAACATGGAATAATTATGACGAGATTGCCGAAGAACTAAATAAACAATTTAATGATGGCAAGAAAACTATTACTTTAGAATGCTATCCGGGCGTTAATTTACTTGAACTGGAGAAACAGCTGCTGAGTAAATTGACAGATGCTCGACTAGTTAAAGCGGATGACTACGCCTATGACGCTGAAACGGTGACGAATAGAATTGCTGCGAACATGACCGAAGATCGTGTTTTTGGCATTATGTCTCATGCAACACTAAATGATTTTTATCCAGAATATGAAGTGAAACAAGTGCAAAAAGAACTAGCTGAAGAAAAGAAGAGGATCGTAGTTTATGGTACAGGGGCTGCGATTATACAGCCGCAGCCAGATATTTTATGTTATGCCGATTTAACGCGCTGGGAGATTCAAAAACGTCATCGCGCAGGTATGTCGAACTGGAAAGCCGCGAATGAAAAAGAAGATAATCTAAAAAAGGTGAAGCGCGGATACTTCTTCGAATGGCGCATCGCTGATAGATTAAAACAACAGCTAACTGAACAAATTGATTACCTGATTGATACAAATATCCCTGAACAGGCAAAAATGGTCGATGGAACGAGCTATCAGGTTGCTTTGGATCAAATCGTGGAACAGCCGTTCCGATTAGTTCCATATTTTGACGCCAGTGTTTGGGGTGGTCAATGGATGAAGAAAGAATTTAATTTGGATTCTGAAAAGGAGAACTACGGTTGGGCCTTTGATGGCGTACCGGAGGAAAACAGTCTATGTCTGAATTTTTCAGGAACTGAGATAGAAATTCCAGCAATCAACGTGGTACACCAACGTCCGATTGCTTTACTAGGAAAAAAAGTTCAGGCACGCTTTGGAAATGAATTCCCGATTCGTTTCGATTACCTGGACACTGTAGGTGGTGGCAATTTAAGCCTACAGGTCCATCCACGGGTGGATTATATTCAGGATAAATTTGGTATGCCCTATACGCAAAATGAAAGCTATTATATTTTGCAGGCTTCTGAAAAATCAACGATCTATCTCGGTGTAAAAGAAGGAACAGAGAAAGCCGAACTTTTTAATGAGCTGCGCAAAGCAGAAAAGGGCGACTATCGTTTCCCAGATGAAAAATACATCAATTGTTTCCCAGTGAAAAAACATGACCACTATTCGATCCCAGCTGGTACGATTCATTGTGGTGGACCAGATACAGTGGTGTTGGAAATCAGTCAAACACCGTACATTTTTACCTTTAAACTATGGGATTGGGAACGTTTAGGATTAGATGGTGTTCCAAGACCTGTCCATTTGGCACATGGAGAAGAAAATGTGAATACTGATTTTGACACGACTTGGGTCCAAGAAAATCTGATCAATCCGGTTGAAACACTTCATAAGGATAGTGAAAGACGAGTTGAAAAGACTGGATTGCATGAACTGGAGTTTATTGAGACTCATCGTCATTGGTTCAAAAAAGAAGTGATAGTGGATGTTCATCAAAGCGTCAACATGTTGAACTTAGTGGAAGGTGAGACAATCACGGTCGAAAGTTTGAATAACAGCTTTGAACCTTTTGAGATTCATTACGGAGAGACTTTCATCGTTCCAGAAACAATCAAAGAGTACAAATTAGTCAATCAAGGTGACCCAAATAAAGAGGTAGCAGTGATTCAAGCATTTGTCAGAAATTTATCGTAAATTAAGAGGTGAGAAAATGATTGATACAGGACTAGGTATAACCTTTGATGAATCCTCCCATGAATTTATCTATCCATCTTCTGTTTTTGGTCCGTCTCAAACTGAGCAACGCTATTTAAAAGATATTCTTCAAAGTCTGGCGGATCATAAGGCGACAGGGCCTGAGATCGTTTATTCGATCGCGATGGATGTAGGATTAGAAAGAGATCGAGCAGACTTGCTGAAACGCGAATTACTTTTTGGCGTCGTTGCTTACGCGAAGGGTACGATCGGTGAAGAACCAGTCAAGAGTCAAGGGCATATCCATTCAATTTCTAAGGCTTGTCAAATGTCGACACCGGAGGTTTATGAGATCTGGACAGGAGAAGCGATTATCTATATGCAGGAAAGAGCAACAGATGCCCCAGGTCGTTGCTATGCTGTTCAAGCAAAAGCTGGAGAAGTCGTGATTGTTCCGCCCGGCTGGGCACACTGCACAATCAACGCCTCAAGATCTGAGAAAATGATTTTTGGCGCATGGTGTGTACGAGATTTCGGTTTTGAATATGAAGACGTACGAGCGCATAACGGTTTAGCTTATTATCCTAAATTTGATGCTCAAGGTACAATCGTCTGGGATCAGAATCCTAGTTACCGCTCAGACAAGCTAGTTGAGAAATCACCACGTGAATACACAGAGTTTATGATCGAATCTGATTTACCAATTTATCAGCAGTATCAACAAGATAAGAATAAATTTGATTTTGTTGTCCGTCCAGATCTATGTAAAGAAAAATGGGAAAATTATCTCCCATGAAATGATACGAAAAGGAGTCTGTGATGATCAATAAAAGTAAAGTAATGTATAACGGAGAGACGTTCAAGCTAGAAGGTACGGGTATCAAAGAGAAAGAGACTCGGGCAAAAGACTTAGCGGGATATTTTTTAAATTCAGAAGCATATGAAAAATTAGATCCGGAAACGGTGATGTATCGTGTGGAATATCAAGACAATGATTTAGTCGAAGGAACTCCCGGAGGATTGTATTTTGGTATTACTCATTTATATCCAGGAGTTGTTGGAGCAGAATATTTTTTGACAAAAGGACACTTTCATGCGAAAAGAAACACTGGGGAGTACTATTTTGGGCTAGAAGGTCATGGTTTGTTAATGATGACAGAAAATAGCGAAACGATTTTAGAAGAAGTACGTCCTGGATCAGTTCACTATATACCAGGAAATAAGGCTCATCGTTTAATTAATACGGGATCAAAAGAGTTATCTGTTTCAGCCTGCTGGCAAACAGAGTCAGGGCATGATTATGCACTTCCAGAAGAAATGTTTCCTTTAAGAGTTTTTCGGGATATAGTGGGAAAGCCTGTTATTGAAACAAATAGCTAAAAAGCTGGCGTGATTTTATCGCGCCAGCTTTTTTAAGATAGTTTTAAACTATCTTTGCTTTTTTCGTGAATAAATAAAATGGACTGACACCAAGCAATTGCTCAGCTATACTTAAAACAAGAAAGTAATGAAGGGGATGAGAACGATGAATTTTGCAGCGTCAGATTTTGATTATTATGAACGCACAATCAAGGTCATGTATCAGAACTATTATTGGAAACGGCTTATGGTTAGTGGAATTGCATTAGTTATTATTATAGCTTACAGTAGTATTTTCCAAGATAACTTGTTTTTGAATATCTTATTGATGGGAATACTAGCTTGTGCAATGGTTTATTTATTTTTAGAAAAACAAAAATTTTCAGAAGTCTATCAAGCTTTTCTCGCAGAAAATCAACCAGAAGTGCAGATTCATAAAATTCAAGAAGAAGAATACAGCTACAATGTGATAGATGCTGAAAAAGTCCGGATCAATAAAAAAGGGGTGCGCAATCTGCCTTCTAATAACAAACAGTACACAATGATGGTTGGATTCTCAAAAGCCTTTTTTTCTCGGGAGCCGCTACAAATTGTCTATTATGACATGCTTGACCTTACATATGAAGAAAAATTCCGTTTAAAGCGTAACGGTTATAGCTCAGTACCACGCTTTTTAAGACGATTTACTTTGAGTAATTTAAAGGCGAGTGCTGGAAATGCGGTTAGCTTTATTTTAGGTAATATTTTCCTCTTATTTATTTTATTTCGATTATTACGTTATTTATGGTCGTTCCTACGAATGTTTTTTTAATTAAGTTCAAGGTTATCATCTGTAGAGATATCTACGGGTGATTTTTTATTTTTCTTTGATTTCGCATCAATGAAGTTCTTTCCATGGTAAACTATTTTTGAAATCGTTTTATAGTTAGTACAGGAGGGAAAAATGTGATCAAAACAATCGTTGTTGGACCACGGGGGAAGATGGGGCGCTTAATCACGCAAATAGCTGCTGATAGTAAAGAATTAGAGCTAATAGCTGGAGTCGGAGCAAAGGATCGTGACTATATAGGTCAGGATTTAGGACAGACGGCATTACTTGGACGTAATCTAGGAGTATTTGTTGTGGATAATTTGGAAGAAGTAATTGACGAGTGCGATGTTATTATTGATTTTTCAACAAGAGAGATGGGCTTGAAGGTATTACAATTAGCTAAGAAACATAGAAAAGCTTTGGTTTGTGGAACGACTGGATTTAGTTCAGAAGAAATGAAATTATTTCGTGAAGCTGGAGAGACAATTCCAATGCTCTATGCCGCCAATACTTCAAAACTGGTAAATGTCATGAATAAATTATTGCAGTTGGCCACCGCGGCTATTGGAGAAGAAACGGATATTGAAATTGTAGAAATGCATGATCGCTGGAAAAAGGACGCACCAAGCGGAACGTCAAAAGAAATAGGTGAGTTGATTGCACATGAGTTAGGAGCTGAGCTTTCGAATTTAGCGATCTATGGACGTGAAGGAACTGGCGAACGTGGAAAGGGAACGATCGGTTATCACTCTGTTCGTATGGGAGATACACCAAGTAGCCACACCGTTTTCTTTGGCGGATTCGGTGAACGGTTAGAGATTAGTCATCATTCGACCGATTGGCGAGGGTTCGCAAAAGGAGCTTGCGATTGCGCACTATTTTTGGCTAAACAGCCACCAGGTAATTACTCGGTTTCTGATGTATTAAAAATTTAAATACATCGTTTTTTATAACTCTGTTTTTATTGGATAAATGCCTGAAATTAATGTGCTATTTAGATTTATCTAATTATTTAATTAGTTATTTTACTTTTTTTCTGATAGTTTATTGATTGACTTCTCATTTTTTAAGTGCTAAGTTTAATCCAATCATTTAAGGAGGTCAGGACTCATGACAAACAACATTGCGAAATCTATGAATCTTCAGACAGTTGAATCAGCATGTTGTTGTATGGTGCATAAAAGCAGTATACCATTTTGTCATGCCTATTAACTGTTCTGAGTTCGTTTGAAAAGAAGGATACTTCTCATTTTAACGATTCCAAGAGGTGCAGCTTTAATAGCCGCACCTCTTTTTTGTCAGTCTCGCTTTTCTGAGTGTAAAAAGATCGAGGGATGTTCATTGGATCAGAAAATTTATGATCGTGCTGTTTAGCGGAATGATATGCGTACGAAAATAACTTCATTTTTCTGGTTTTTAGAAAAATGATTACATCAAAAATGAGCTAGATGCCGTTGTTATCACATTCTAACGTGATTAGAAAATAGTACCCATATAAAAAAAGACAGGAGGAACCACCATGTGTTGTTGCTTAACAGATGAACGCTGAAGAAATGACTAAATATTAGGAGGAAATCAAATGCATTTATCAACGAAATTAATTCACGGAGGAATCAGTGAAGACCCATTGACAGGATCGGTCAGTGTACCAATCTATCAAACCTCGACATACCGTCAAACAAAATTAGGAGAACCGGGAGATTTTGAATACTCACGTTCTGGTAATCCGACTCGTTTAGCCCTAGAAGAACTAATTGCCGAACTTGAAGGTGGAGTGAAGGGTTTTGCTTTTGGGTCTGGCTTAGCAGCTATTCATGCGACATTATCCTTATTCCAACCGGGAGATCATTTGATTCTAGGTGATGATGTGTATGGTGGAACGTTCCGTTTATTGGAAAAAGTCTTTAAGCCGCTGGGTTTAAGCTACACGATGGTAGACAGTCGGGAACTTTCACAATTAGAAGCGGCTTTTACCGAAAAAACAAAGGCACTCTATTTAGAAACACCAAGTAATCCGTTATTAAAAATTGTCGATATAAAAGAGAGTGCAGCGTGGGCAAAGAATCATGAGTTACTGACAATTGTTGATAATACATTTGCAACCCCTTATTTTCAGCAGCCGTTATTACTGGGCGCAGATATTGTTTTGCATAGTGGGACAAAATATTTAGGGGGACACAGTGATTTAGTGGCTGGTTTAGCAACAACGAATAGTCAGGAGTTAGCTGAAAAAATTGGTTTCTATCAGAATTCGATTGGCGGAGTTCTTGGACCACAAGACAGCTGGTTGCTTCAAAGAGGAATCAAAACCTTAGCTGTACGAATGGAAGCTCATCAAAAGAATGCGGCAACACTTGCAAACTATTTAGTTGCCCATCCTGCCGTGGAAAAAGTATACTATCCTGGACTATTTGGCCATAATGGACATGAAATCGCTGCGAAACAGATGCGCGGTTTTGGAGGAATGGTGGCTTTTGAGTTAGTGAATGAAAGTAAAGTTGCCGAATTTGTTGAAGCACTGGAAGTCGTTACTTTGGCCGAAAGCCTCGGTGGTGTTGAAAGTTTAATTGAGGTTCCAGCGGTGATGACTCATGCCTCGATACCAAAAGAAAAACGAGAAGCGTCTGGCATTAATGATGGCTTGATTCGATTATCGGTGGGAATTGAAGATATTGAAGATTTAAAGCAGGATTTAAACCAAGCGTTAGAAGGGAAAAAATAAAATGAAAAAATCAATTATTGTAGTTGCTAGTTTATTAGTCGTCGGTGCCTTGTTTTTGGCAGGCTGCCAGTCAAAAGGTGATGGTGAAGCAAACTCGGAAAAGGTTTTGCGTGTAGGAACAGAAGGAACGTATTCACCATTTTCTTTTCGGGATGATAATGATAAGTTGACTGGTTACGATGTGGATGTCGCAAAAGCAGTGGCGAAAAAAATCAACTACAAAGTTAAATTTGTGGAAGCACCTTGGGATTCGATGTTAGCAGCCTTTGATGCAAATAAATCCGATGTGATCTTCAACCAAGTGTCGATCACCCCTGAACGTAAAGAAAAATATTTGTTTAGTACACCGTATTCAGTTTCTCATCCAGCATTGATCGTAAATAAAGACAATAATGAGATTAAGGACTTCGCTGATTTGAAGGGCAAAACCTCCGCTCAGTCATTAACTAGTAACTACGCTCAAATGGCAGAAGATCTTGGTGCAGAGATCTCCAGTGTTGATGGTTTTAGTAAGGCAGTGGAACTGGTTGGCGACAATCGTGCAGATGCTACTTTAAACGATGATGTGACCTATTACGATTATTTGAATCAAAAGCCAAATGCGCCAATCAAAATCGTTAAAACTTCGGATGAAGCCACAGAAGTAGCCGCAATGTTCCATAAAGATGATAAAGAATTAGCTGAGAAAGTCGATAAGGCCATCAAAGAGTTAGAAGCAGATGGTACCTTGACGAAGCTATCAGAAAAATATTTCAAGAAGGACATTTCTAAATAGAGGGAAGGACTAAGTAAAATGGAACGAACAATTGATATTATTCAAAGCTCAGCGCTGCCGTTGTTTTGGGCACTCTTAAAAATGACGATTCCCTTAACTCTGATTTCTTTCGCTTTGGGAATGGTCTTGGCATTAATCACTGCCTTAGCACGGATTTCAAAAAATCGCATTTTAAATGGAATCTTTTTCCTATATGTTTGGGTCTTCCGCGGAACGCCTTTATTAGTCCAATTATTTATCGTCTTTTTTGGACTCCCTTCTGTAGGAATCCAAATGGACGCATGGACTGCAGCGATTTTGACTTTTTCATTGAATACCGGCGCGTATGCTTCTGAAAACATTCGTTCCGCTTTACTAGCGATTCCTCAGGGTCAATATGAGTCCGCCGCTTCTTTAGGGATGAGCCGTTGGCAGATTTTGTATCGTATTATTGCGCCGCAAGCTTTTAAGATCGCTTTGCCGCCCTTGTCCAACAACTTTGTTAGTCTCGTCAAAGATACCTCGTTGGCAGCAAGTATCACGATTGTAGAAATTTTTATGACTGCTCAACGAATCGCTGCTCGCACTTACGAACCATTATTGCTTTACTGCATGGTGGCGGTCTATTATTTAGTGTTTTGTACCTTCTTGAATTATTTGCAGTCCGTACTTGAAAAACGGATGGTCTATTAGGGGGAAGCAACATGTTAACCATCGAGAAATTAAATAAAAGCTTTAATGATAATCAAGTGTTAAAGGAAATTGATTTAACCTTTCAACCCGGAGAGACAACTGTTATCTTAGGACCTTCGGGTTCAGGGAAAAGTACTTTGTTGCGTTCGATCGATTTATTGGAGACACCAGACAGCGGCAGAATCAAAATCGATCAGGACAATCTTTCTTTCCCACAAAATCTATCCTTTCGTCAATTGAAGGAATATCGTGGACATTTCAGTATCGTTTTCCAAGCCTATAACCTTTTTCCTCACTTGACGGTACTCCAAAACGTCATGGAGGGTCCTACACAGGTGAAGAAAATTTCGAAAGAGCAAGCAAAGACGCAGGCAGAGCAATTACTGACAAAGGTCGGATTATTAGACAAAGCAAACGAGCATCCAAAACAATTATCTGGTGGACAAATGCAACGGGTAGCGATTGCTCGTGCATTAGCAATGGAACCGGAGTTTATGCTTTATGATGAACCAACGAGTGCGCTAGACCCAGAGTTGGCACAAGAAGTGCTGCAAGTAATCAAGGATTTAGCAGAATCAGGAAACGGCCAAATTGTTGTAACTCACCATTTAGAGTTTGCTCGCAAGGTAGCAGATCGAATCGTTTTCCTTGAAGAAGGACAAGTTACTTTTAGCGGCAGCAGTCAGGCTTTCTTTGAAAGTGACAATCCGCGAATTCAACGTTATCTGCAACAATTATTATAAGCTAAAAACCGACATCAGAATTTTGATGTCGGTTTTTTCATGCGGTTGATCTAGCTTAATATTTATTCAATTGTGCCTTTGTTTTTGGTTCTTGAACTTTTATTATGATCATCTTAGTGATTTCCATCAATAAAACTGCTGAAATCGCTAGAACTAGAGCCAAACCAATTTCCTTCAAAGCAAAGGTTGCTGGAATAGCGAAAACTTCTCGTAACCCTGGTAATAATGTCAGACTGAAGAATCCACCACAAACAAGAATTGCCAGCAAAACCATTTTATTGGAGAATAAACCAACTTGTATAGAAGTTTGCGTGTTGGAACGAGCTGCAAAAGTTTGTAGTGTCCGACTTAAAATCAAGGTTGAAAAGGCCATCGCGACTCCCATTTCAGCTGATTGCAGATTTCCGATCCATTGAGCAGTAATCACGGCAATGGCGATCAAAATCCCTCGATAGGTTACAGAAATCAATGTTTTTCCAGTGAAAATCCCGCTATCTGGATCCCGTGGCTGACGCTTCATAATCGTTGGCTCCGCTTTTTCCATGCCTAAAGCAATTGCCGGCAGTGAATCATTTACCAAATTGATAAAAAGTAGCTGCAAAGCGGTAAAGGGATTTGCCCAACCAATTGCTAAGGCAAAGATGATTGCGATGATCGCACCTAAATTCCCAGCAAATAGATAAGCAACAGCCTTTTTGATATTATCAAAAACATTTCGTCCAACTTCGACGGCTTTAATGATTGAAGCAAAGTTGTCATCCGTTAGAACCATCGCGGCAGCATCTTTCGCAACATCTGTTCCGGTTCCCATCGCAATTCCGATATCTGCCTGCTTCAAGGCTGGAGCATCATTGACACCATCGCCAGTCATAGCGGAGATTTTGCCTTTGTCCTGCCAAGCACGGACGATTCGGATTTTGTTTTCTGGTGAGACACGAGCGTAGACCGTGATTTGTTCTAATTGTTCGGCTAACTCAGCTTCACTCAATTGATCCAATTCAGCACCAGTCAATGCAAGATCGCCTTGTTGGAAAATCCCAATTTCTTTCGCAATGGCAACAGCAGTCGTTTTATGGTCACCGGTGATCATCACTGTTTGGATACCGGCAGAGTTGGCATCAGCAACTGCTTGGAAAACTTCTTCCCGCGGCGGGTCGATCATTGCCAGCAATCCGACTAAGATCAGATCTTTTTCATCATCTAACGTTAGCGAATCCGTTGCTACTTCTTTATAAGCAAAGGCCAATACACGTAATGCCCGCTCAGAAAAAGCTTCGTTTTGTTTTTGGAAACGTGCTTTAAGCTCTGGTGTAAAATCGACAACCTGTCCGTCAAGCAACACTTTCGAGCTGCGCTCAAAAACGATATCCGGGCCACCTTTCGTTACCATGGTTTTTTGTTGATCGATCGTGTGAAGTGTTGACATTAATTTACGATCAGAGTCAAAAGGCAGTTCCGCCTGTCGTGGATATTTCTTACGCAAGTCACGATACGATTGGTTTTGTTCTTCGCTATAATCGATCAATGCAATCTCCGTTGGATCGCCTAATTTTGTCCCGTCTTCACTAATCGTTGCATCATTGGCTAGAACGCTAATTTCGATTAAACGTTGTTCATCTGCTTCCCATTGCTTGGGATCATTTGAAAATTCTCCGCTTTGTCCGTCGGCTAAGAAGTGATCAACAACGGTCATTTTATTTTGTGTCAAGGTCCCTGTTTTGTCAGTACAAATAATACTCGTTGAGCCTAGTGTTTCTACCGCAGGCAGCTTACGAATGATCGCATGCTGTTTCGCCATTTTCTTTGTTCCTAATGAAAGAACGATTGTAACGATTGATTGCAGCGCTTCGGGAATTGCCGCTACGGCTACGGCGACAGCGAACATAAAGGCATTGACAATATCTTGCGTCATATCGGCTGAACCATCTAAGAAAACGCGCAATAATTGAACACCTAGGATCACTAAAGATAGAACCAAAATCGCCATACTTAATTTCTTACTGAAACTGTCTAATCCTCGTTGAAGCGGTGTTTTTTGTTCGGTCGTTGATTCTAATAAACCAGCGACTTGACCAATCTCAGTATCATTGCCTGTAGCAGTTACTAAAAATTTCCCGCGACCATAAGTCACGATTGTTCCGCTAAAGACCATGTTGATACGATCACCAATAGGGACATCATTACCAAATGTTTTGATTTCTTTTTCAGCTGGTGTCGATTCACCAGTCAGCATCCCCTCATCAACTTTTAGCGATCCGGCTTCGAGCAATCGCCCGTCAGCTGGCACATAGTCACCAGCTTCTAGAATAACGATATCTCCAGTAACGATTTCTTTAGCCGGAATACTTTGCTCCTGTCCACCACGAAGAACACTAGCATCAGGTGCAGAAAGTTTTTTCAAAGCATCTAATGAGCCCTCAGCCTTTTTTGTTTGGATGACACTTACGACTGAATTAAGTAATAACACAGCAAAAATAACGATTGATTCAATGTGGGCTCCCATAATCATTTGAACAACGGCAACGATCAATAAGACAATCACCATCGCGTCTTTGAAGGTTTCTAAAAATAAAGTTAGCGAGGATTTTTTCTTCGCTTCTTTTAATTGATTTGAACCATTTTCTTGTAATCGCTGTTGAGCTTCTGTTTGGCTCAAACCTTCTGGTGAGGTATTCAAGTCTTTCATTAATCCGTCTGTTTCTTGTTGGTACACGTGTTTTGTCAATTTATAGCCTCCAATAATTTTTATTTCACTTGATTCGTAACTTTTGGCAGTTGATACTGTTCTGTGCGTGTGATTGACTAATCCGTTAATAGTGGCTAGCTCAATATTTACGAAATCCTTTTTCAAAAAACGAAAAAAGGAATTTATTTTCGTACGCATATCATTTTTCTAATCACGCTGAAGCGTGAAGAAAAACTGACAAAAAGAGACCTAAGGCAAGTGTTTAAACTTGTCTTAGGTCTCACCATTTCATACGATACCAGAAAACCATCGCTGGTTAACTTACTGTTGATATCACAACAACAACGTTGCCGGTTACTCCCCTAAGGAGTTATTAATATGTTTAAATCTTAACGGAAATGATTTTTGATTGCAAGAAAAATGCTGGTTTCACTTAATAAAGTCATCAAATAAGTTAGGAAAGCCTTGATAATCTCGATTTATCTGAAGTTATTTAATTTTTCTTAAGCGACTATTTTCCTTTGATGATTGTGTTGATTGTGCTTTCGTCCAAGCCCTTTAAAACGTGGATTAGCATTTCCCGAGCAGCATCAAAATCTGCAATGCTGAACATGGTTTGATGGGTATGAATGTAACGACCACAAACACCAATAACGGTACTTGGGATTCCTTCATTTGCCGTATGAGCAGCGCCGGCATCGGTTCCACCTTTAGAAACAAAGTATTGATAAGGAATATTGTGTGTTTCGGCAGTGTCCAATAGATATTCCCGTAACCGCGGTAATAGGATCATACCGGGATCTTGGATACGTAAAAGCGTCCCTTCGCCTAAGTGGCCAAAAGTCCCATTCGTTGTCACTAGATCATCAGCGGCTGAACAATCAACTGCAAAGAATAAATCTGGCTTGAATTTTGTAACAGCCGGTTTTGCTCCACGTAAGCCGACTTCTTCTTGCACGTTTGCGCCAGCGATCAGCGTATAATCTAGTTCTTCTTTTTGCAGTGCCTCTAAGGCTTCCAAAACGACAGTGCAGCCGTAGCGATTGTCCCAAGCTTTACTGATAATGTTTTTTCCATTCGCGGTTTTGATTGTTTCAGTTTGCGGAACAATCGTGTCGCCTGGAAGAACACCGTAAGCCAAAGCTTCATCCTTTGATTCAAATCCAGCATCAAAAAGAATATCTTCAACTTTAACCTGTCCTTGTCCGTTTGTTCCGCGTAACAAATGTGGGGGCACAGAAGAAGAGATGCATGGATAATTACCTTTGCTAGTTTTTAGAGTAAAGCGTTGAGCAGAAACCACATAAGGATTCCAACCACCTAAAGGCACAACCCTGAATAATCCGCGCGAGGTGATTTCTGTTAACATGAAGCCAACCTCATCCATATGAGCTGCAACCATCACACGTGGTTTGCTTTCATCAGCTTGACGCAGACCAAAAATTCCGCCTAAACCATCTTGCTGCACATCATCTACTAAAGGCGTGATAGCAGTTCGCAGATAGTCGCGAATATCTTCTTCAAAACCGCTCGTTCCTTGCAGTTCCGTTAAATCTTTAATTCGTTGAAACGTTTTTTCTTCCATTAAAAATCCCCCTTGATATTAAAATCCGTTCTCATTATAAGTCTTTGGTACGTGAAAATAAATCAATTCAAAGACGAGTGACTGCTGATTCATTTTTTGTTGTTTGTTCCCAAAGGTTTTCTCGGTGATTTTAGCTAATTCCACTGGAGAAAACTCCCCCAAAAAGTATTCCTGAAAAAAATCACGAGGGACATCTTCAGAATTTGTATACGCAAATTTTTTTGTAAGATATGGAATGTGCAGCTCATTTAAAAATGCTTTATAACGTTCATTCAATAACAAATCAGAGTTTATCTCCTCGTAAGGCGAGAAGAGCTGATCCTCGTCTGTTATAACACGTAAAATCAAACACCAATCATGACTTGCTTGGCAAAAATCGAGTAGCTCTTCTTTTGTTTGTAAAGCAGGATTCATGGCTGAAAAAACAATGCCATAACGCTGTTTATTCTGTGATAAGAAACTTTTTTGATCGTTTTTGATCAACTGAACAGTACTACTAGATTTAGCAGCTGCAAGTTTCAACATTTCCGCTGATAAATCTACAAGATCATATTTTTCTACATATGCTTTTAATGTAGATAAATAACGACCGGAACCTCCAGCAAGATCCAAAAAAGTTTGGCAGGGAAGGAGATTTTCTGCTAGTAAAAAATCTCGCAGCTCTTCAGCAATGGGAAATATTGATTCTTGTTGAATCGCTTCATATTCTTCGGCAAACTCATCCCAAAATGTTTCAAGCTCATTCAGATAATCAGTCATAATAAATCCTCTTTCTAAGTGTTAATTGACTTCAGTATACACCTCGTTGATGGATAAATTCACGAAATTGTGCCAATAAAACAGATAGTATGTTTAATGAACAGAAAATTACGAAGATTTTTGTTATTGGAAAAGCAGAAACTGTTCAATTACATTTGAAAAAAAACTAAGCAGTCCATTATAATTGAAGTATTGTATTAAATAAGGGTTAGGGGAGGACGATTTTATGGTGGCTATTAAAATTATTGAATGGGAAGATAAGTATGCCGAACAGTTTAAACGACTTTCATTGGAGTGGTTGGAAAAATATGTTTCTGTTGAACCAGCAGACTTAGAAATCATAAATAATCCCCATAGGAGTATTTTAGACAATGGTGGAATGATCTTCTTTGCCCTTTGTGATGGTCTAATCGTTGGAACTGTTGCTATGATAAGACAGAAAGATGGGAGCTTCGAACTAGCCAAATTAGCCGTAACGGAAGGCTATAAAGGTTTAAAAATCGGAAATCTGCTGATGGAGAAATCTTTGGAATTTGCAAGTCAAAGAAAAGCAATTACTGTTTTTCTATATACAAATCGAAGGTTATTGCCAGCGATTAACCTTTACGAAAAGTTTGGTTTTAAAGAGGTACCAGTAGCTCAAAATAAATATATCGAAGCAGATATGAAGATGGAACTAAAATTTTAAGCTGTTTATTTCATTTCTTTTGATTGAATTCCACAGGGGTTTAAAGCATGAATGAGTTAGAGAAATGTAAATAGTGTATTGAAATGTTTCGTTGGAAAGGAGGACTCCTCAATGAAGATCCAAGCTGTTACTAAGGGTGAGGTTACAGATAGATTATTAGAAATATTGGATCAGCAGCAGGTTGATTTTTTTGCATCGGAACCTGAACCCGATGCGTCTGAATGGGCTTTTTGTGCGAAGGAGGATAAGCATATAGTTGGTGGAATCACAGCGAAAAAGCAATATCAGACAATGCACATTTCATTATTAGCTGTTGATCCAGCTTATCGTAAAGACGGTATAGGTAGTCAATTGTTGGCTAAAATGGAACAAGTAGCTTTAAAACACCAAGTTACGACGATTACTTTAACGACAAAAGCTTATCAAGCATTAGGCTTCTATTTAAAGCAAGGGTATGAGGTGTTTGGCGAACTGGAAGATGTTCCGATGATAGGCACAACAAAATATTATCTGGTAAAAAAAATAAGCAGATGAAGGAAAGCTCCCTTCATCTGCTTATTAAAAGTAATAATACTGTACGACCATAATAGCTATCAAAACGAGAATACCTGGCAAATAGTTAGAGACACGAATCTTGGTCAGTTTCATGACGTTTAAGCCAATGGCTAAGATCATCAAACCGCCGATTGCACTGATTTCATTCATTAGACTATCTAGCAGCTCTGTAGGTAAATAACGAACAATGACGCTAGCAAAAATCGTGATAGCGCCTTGATAAATCAAAACTGGAAATGCCGAGAACAGAACACCGATGCCCAGTGAAGCAGTCAGCATGATGGACATGAAGCCATCCATTACCGCTTTAGTAAATAGGGTCTGGTGGTTACCGGTAACGCCACTTTCGATAGCTCCAATAATCCCCATTGAGCCAATGACATAAATCAAAGTTGCAGTGACAAAGCCCTCTGCGAAGTTGCTATTGCCCCGAGCAAAACGATTTTCAAGAAAAAGTCCTAAGCGTGTCATGGAGTCTTCGATTTTTAGAAATTCGCCGATCATTCCCCCAAGGCAAATACTGATGATGATAATGATAAAAGAACTTGCTTGTAACGACATTTGAATGGCCAATGCAACAACCCCTAAAGAAATCCCTTTTGTTACTGTATCTTTCGTTTGTTCCGTAATATTTCGTAAAATGATACCAGAAAAACTTCCAGCCATAATCGCAAGGCAATTTACCAATGACCCCAACAACATACTATTCACCCGTTTCTATGATTTCGATTAAAAAATAATTAATTCTTATTTAGACATCATCTTACCATGAGTGGGATTTTTTTTGAATAGTAAAAAAAACTGTACACCACTTCCTTAAAAGAAAGTGGTGTATAGTCTGATAGCTAGATATTATGTCGTTTTTTCTCGTTCACGTTTAGCTAAGGTTGGCATAATGAAGCCCAAACCAATCAGCACAGCGATTCCAACAATATTGATAATTAGTTCGTGCCAAAACAGGCTTGAACCATAAGGGGCATCCTGTGGTAAAACACCGAATAAAGTAGCGATAATAGTAACAACTAAACACCAGCCGCCAACAAACACGGCCATTCGATCATTCTTAATGAAGACATAGTCTGATTGAAATTTTTGACTATCTAGACGAATCCGAATAAAGGCATAGAAAATCCAGCAAGTTACACCTGGCGAAATGATGCCGTTAAGATTCAATAACCAATTGAAAATGTCATTCATTTCAGGTAAGAAAACGCCCAATAATAGAATAAACGCACTTAAGGCTGTGGTTAAAATGTAGCCGTTGATTGGTAAGCCTTCAGCGTTCAATTTCGTTAATTTTTTTGGCATGAATTGTTTACCAGTATCAGAAATCAGCATACGCGTCATAGCATCTAGTAAGACGGCTAGCAACGCACACATATAAATAATTTGTGTAACGGCAAAAATATACATCAGAGTATTGCCTAAATGGAAGAACTCTCCCAAACGCTGAAAGGCATAATAAGAGCCATTCATCTTTAAGTTATCTGGCAGGTGATGCGCATTGAAGAAGACGCCTAATGAGAAAGAACCAAAAACTGTTAAGAAAATTGTCATCACGGTCAACATAATCATGGCTTTGGGAAATTCTCGTTGCGGTTTACGCATCCGCGTGACAAATGGAGCAACCAGTTCGGCTCCGTTAATGGCATAGATTAAAAGACCAATCGTAGTCAAATAATGAAGATCAAACTTCGGTATGACAGCTCCAAGATTCATTGGCTGCGTTTCAATGTGTCCATTGGGCATAAACAATGAAGCGAACGTCATGAAGACGAATAAGATTGCCATGATGAACATGGCGCCGCCACCTAATGTGCTCAATACTTCTAGTGATTTTTTAAAATGACGTTGCAAGAAAATAAAAGCTAGGAAAACACAGAAGGTTAATAAGGCAAACATCGAATTAGACATTTTGTCTTCCATTGAATCATTTCCATTGATCAACCAACCAAAGCCGACAACAACGGCATTGGCAGTATCAACTACATAAGGAATTGACGCTGCCCAGTAGGTCCAGGCAGTGAAATAACCTAAACGATCACCGCTGGTTCCTCGAACCCACGAGGTCAGACCGCCGCCTTCATGATTAAAAACAGAACCCAATTGGCCAACCATTAAAGAATAGGGAATCACGTATAATAGCAGTAAAATTATCCAAGAAGTGATCACACCTAATCCTTGATTAGCAAAATTATAAATAATATCATCAAAGCCGATGACTGTAACAAATGACATCATGGCAAGTACAGGCCATGAGATAAAGCTTTTCTTTTCCTCAATCATACAAATTGCTCCTATTTCTATTAAGGTCTTAATTTTTTTAACTTACTGAAATATGAGAAAGGTTATCTCTCTGGAGACAGTGATGGTGATGGAGGCTTATTCCGATAGGTCACGAAAATCCCCTTTCTATTCACAAAATACGATTTATCATCCCATAGATAATAGAATTTCGCTACTAATAACTATTTTTTCATTCATAGTTTAGCATAGAAACCTTATTGGTACAGAATATCATTGATTATAGGCTTATTCTGTTCATTCCTCTTCTTTTTAGCTATACTGGTTTTAGAAGAAAAGGAGGACGTTCATATGAATGAATTTTTAGCCGAGGAAGAATTGGAGAAATCGGAAGAAAAAAATCCGATGATGTTAAAATTATTGAAGCAGCGCACGATATTGATTTACGGAGAAATTAACCAGGACTTGGCGAAGTCCGTGACAGAGCAATTGCTTTATCTATCTGCTGTCAGTGATGATCCCATCACGATGTTTATCAACAGTCAAGGCGGTCATGTGGAATCTGGTGATACGATCCATGACGTCATCCGTTTCATTAAGCCGAAAGTGAAAATGATTGGGACTGGTTGGGTTGCAAGTGCGGGAATTACAATCTATTTGGCTGCAGACAAAAAGGATCGCTATAGTCTGCCAAATACACGATATATGATCCATCAGCCAGCAGGTGGTGTACAAGGTCAATCAACTGAAATCCAGATCGAGGCAAAAGAAATTTTACGTATGCGTAAACGTGTAAACAAATTGATTGCCAAAGCAACTGGTCAAACATTGGAGCAAATCGAAAAAGATACAGATCGTAATTTTTGGCTGTCAGCCGAAGAAGCAAAAGATTACGGAATTGTTGGGAAAATTATAGAATCTGACTCTGCAGTAAAATAAGAGAAGATATATTTTTCGAGGTAGGCGAAAGCCTATCTTTTTTTGTCCCATTTCCTATATAACTGCTTCTAACATCATATGATTAAAGAGATTTTATAATTTTTGAATAAAAATGGATAGACAATAAAAAGTGAATCTGATAATGTTAGAAGAAAAATAAAATTTGATGTGAAAATTTTAACGATATTAATTTTACTTTGATAGGAATAAGGAGGAATAAATGTGGGTGCTAAATTAAAAGAGTTGTTAGGGCTGCCATCTTTACGTGAAGCTCAGTTAATGAGTGGACAAAATTGCTTAAATCAAACGGTCACATCCTTATCTTTCTTGGATATTTCAGATATGGATGATTATGTTACTTTGCTTGAGACAAATGAATACCATTCTGGCGAGTTAGCACTGACTTCTTTTTTCAGCATCAAAGACGACATAGAAAAGCAATGTGAAACAATTCGGCGGTTACATAAAATGGGTGTGCTGGGGATCGTCCTCTATTACGTAGGGATCGTAGTTCCAAAATTATCATCAGAAGTGATCCAAACAGCAGAAGATCTAGATTTTGTGATTATTCAAATGCCGAAAAATCAAAATCAGCTTCGCTATAGTGAAGTCATCGTAGAAGTGATGACAGCAATTCTTGAGAGTCGCCCGACAGAAAATATTGTAAACGAGGTTTTGGAGAAGGCCTCATTATTGCCAGACCATTTGCGAACAGTCGAGGTGACATTGAGATTGCTTTCTGACTTACTACGGACGAATATCATTTTGACTAATCCTGATAATGAGGTGATTAATCAGGTCAAATGGCCGCGTAATTCTTCTGTTGATCTAGAGCAACTGTTACGTCGAGTCGTAGTGGAGGATGATAAACAGGTTCAAAAAAATGATTTCGCGATTTTTTACAAAGAGCTTTATCACAAAGAAAACGGTCTTCTGCGATTCTATTTAATAAAGGAGAACGAGTTATTGACGGAGGTTGAATGCAATCAATCCGTTGAATTGCTGCAGGTGGCGATGAATTTTTGGGGAAAGAAGCATGGAGAAATCAGTGAGTATGCTTTAGTGCAGGCAATTTTGAGTGATGAAAGCGAAAAAATGTATCGTCTGGCTAATCATTTGAAGATTGATGTTAAGGGAATCGGTTTGATGTGGCTCCTACAGTTGAACGATTTGAGAGAAGAAAAGAAATTAAGACAGGATATTCTAGATTACGCCTCAAAATTTTATAAGACCTGTGTTGCTCAATTAATGGATGATCAATTGATCGTACTATTAGGAAATTATTGTCATAATGATTCTGAGCTAGAGCTAGGGGAGTCTTATCTGCGGACAAGTCCTTATCAAGAAATGATTGACAGTATCGTTTTGTGTCCACGTTTGCGCAACACCATGGATGTAAGAACGACCTATCAGTTAGTCAATAAAGTTGCGTTACAATTGCCAAAACTATTTCATGGGAAAAAGAGCTTTTCTATCAGTGAGATCCGGCAAGTGGCGAATGCGAGTAAGCTGATTCAATCGGGTGAAGCAGAAGTGGAAGAGACACTGAGCGTATTATCGCCGATTATGGATAGCAAGGAACAGCTGATGACGTTGTGCAGTTTTTTATTAGATGCTGGAGCCGATTTTCAAATTTGCAGCGAACAGCTGTTTATTCACAAAAATACAGTGAAGTATCGAATTAAAAAAATTAGTGAAGCATTAGGTTATAACGTTATGCGTTTTTCAGAGAGTTATGAATGTTACATCGCTTGTTTGACCTACCGTTTAATCAGTTTATAATTTTTAAACTGAAGGTGGCTCGGAATTCCGAGCCGCCTCAGACTGTAGACAAAGTCCATTTTATGGATGATGTCTACAGTCTTTTCTTTTATA